>Ga0226835_1000161_pt1 | contig 118914 bp, 109 predicted proteins | sample LAC_MetaG_1_FD_163627 | JGI IMG/M metagenome (GOLD analysis project Ga0226835, IMG submission 163627) | Anaerobic ammonium oxidizing microbial communities from anammox membrane bioreactor (MBR) in UC Berkley, California, United States -... | ecosystem: Engineered > Bioreactor > Anaerobic >... | reverse complement strand
TGGAGGTGAAGAGGTCAAATCAAGATACACAGCCCCTTTATTTTAGGGTGGATACCCCATCGAGTGCGGCTTTTCCACCCCTCAAACAGCCTGCTCGGCGTATTACGCTTGATTTTTCAACTCTCTCGTAAAAATACTTCAACAACCCGCGGATCGAACTGTTTCCCAGACAAACCGGTTATATATTCAATCACATCCTTTTCTTCCCACCGCGCTCGATAGTGGCGATCGAAACGTAGCGCATCCCAAACGTCCACAACCGCAAAAATCCTTGCTGGTAGTGGAATTTGCTCCCCCTTTAATCCCAACGGATACCCATTTCCATCCCAGTGTTCATGATGGAAGGTGGGAATATCCAGCGCAGGCTGCAAAAACTCAATGCCAGAAAGCATGGATTGAGCATACAGAGGATGTTTTCGAAGGATTTTCCAATCCTCAGTCGTCAGTTCGCCCTTTTTTAACAAAATGGTGTCGGGTACAGCCATCTTGCCAATATCGTGCAAAACCGCCCCTCTCCAAACATTAACCAGTTCCGCTTCGCTCAACCCCATTTCACGCGCCAGTTTCACCGTTGCCTCAGCCACGCGTCGCGTATGACCTTCGGTTTCAGCATCGCGCATTTCCAGCGCCATTGACCAACCAAGGATAGTCTGATCATAGGCTGCGGCCAGCTCCCGGTTGGTTTTTTGCAAATCCTCAACCATCCGTGCGTTGTCAATCGCAATGGCCGCACCCGATATGAGGGAATTCAAGAATTCGCGTTTTTCAGCATCCAGCCGTAAAGTGTGCCGCTGGAATACTTCCAAGACACCATGCAGTTGACCTTTGGCAATAATTGGTGTTCCATAATACGAATTTAAACCTTCTTTTTCTAATGGGATAATATGTTCCTTTCCTCCCTCCCATTCGGAAAAATTGGGGACAAATAACGGTGACCGCTGCTGAGCCACCTTTCCAGGTAGCCCCCATCCGATTGGTGCAGGGCTGGTTCGGACTTCCAAACTCCGAAAACCCCATCCTGCCACAAATACCAATCGCTGAGTTTTCGCATCATATAACCAAACATCGGCAGCATCTACATTTAATTGAGAAACGACCTGATCTAACAAAATACTGAGTGTGAAACGAAAATCAAGGCTGGATGTTATGGCAGTTTCAATGGTACGAAGCGCTACCAGCTGCTGCAGCCTTTTTTCAGTCTGTTCGTACAAAGTGATTCGGCGGATCGCTGTGGCAACCATATCCGAAATTGAGGTTATCAACCTTAAATCATCCTGAGAAAATGGACTCTCTCGAACGATTAAGAGACTGCCCATTGCCTGTTCCCGTTCAAGTAGAGGGACACATAAAACAGCATTTGCCCGGTTTTCTATATCTGCAATCAGCAGACTTTTATCCAGGCCAATTTCATCTCCCAAAACCGGTAAACCGCTTTCAATGACTTTCCCAATCAGACCTTCTCCCCGATTGTAACGATACCCTTGAATCGGGCGGAGGATTCCCACAGCCATTTCCACAACACTTAAACCGGTTGGCTCTCGAAAAGCCAGCGCGCCGCCATCAGCATCCAGATGCCGGGCAATTTGATCCAGAACAATGCTGGAAATTTCAGTTTTTCCTCTGGCGGAACGCATTACCGCACTGATCGAGGCGATCACCTCCATTTCCTGTTCTCTCTTCTTAACTTCGGTAATATCAGTGATATATCCCTCGACCGTGTGAATAGTCCCGCCATTATTGATTAAACCAACGCCCTGTTCAAGCACCCAGCGGGTCTGATGATTGGCCGTCCGAATGCGATAGATAACCCGATACGGCTTTCCCCCAATGGCCGTCTCTTCAATTACTTTTGCAACCTCGCCCCGATCATCAGGGTGAATCAGGTCTTGAAATTGAATTAAATTTCCATCCAGTAATTCCTCTGGTGAATAGCCAGTTAATTCAACACAACCGGAACTGATAAAGGTGATTTTTCTTTCTTTCAAAGAATAACGGTAAGCCATCCCCGGCAAATTCCTCAACAAGACCGATAGCATTTGCTGGGTTTCGTTTACCGTTTCTAACGCCTTCTTCTGCTCGCTCAAATCGGCAATCAGATAAGTAACTCCGGCTGCTTCTCCCGCCGTATTTCTCAACAACGCAGCAGAAAGGCCAACGGGAATCTCTCGTCCATCCTTCGTCTGACATTTTATTTCTTGAATTTGTATGGTTTTGCCTGCTAAAACCCGTTTTCGAATAGATTGAAACTGAAACGCATGCTCCGCCGATAATACTGGCATTTCTTTCCCAATAACCTCGGATGCTGTCCATCCAAAAATCGAAGTGGCCGCTGGGCTCCATTCGATCACCCTGCCTTCCATATTCTCGACAATTATTGCTAACGGCGAAGTGCGGATTATCGCCGCCAATTTTTCGTTTGATTCCTTCAGCGCTTCTTCAATTTTCCGGTGTGATTTCTCCCGCTCCTCCAGGGCTTCCGCCATTTGATTGAATGTTTTTTCCAATTCCAGTAAACCATCTGCAGTGGCTTTCATCCGCGGCTGAGTGCGAACTGCCAGATCTCCACGGGCAATCTTTTTTGCGGCATTCAACAGGGGTTCGCTTCTTCGTTCCAAAATCCTTCCACTAATCAAATACGCCAGCAAAATACTCAATAAAAACACTGCTACGAACAAAAATCCAATGGTATACAGCAATTTTTGAAACTCGCGGTTGACGTTTTCAAGGGGCAATCCACTCCGGATAATGCCAAAAGGCTGGCCTTCAAGGGTAAGCACTCGATAAGAAAATAAGCGGGTTATGCCGTCCATTCCTGTTGTCGTGAACTTACCCTGTTCAACCAGTTCACCACCGAAAATTTTCTGTTGTATAAGGGAATCGGTTTGCCCAATCAAATTCGGGTTTGCAGGAAATATTGCAATGATCCTTCCGCTCAAATCAGTGAGGACAGTTTCGGTTTCGGATGGAATACCAGAACGAATGATTAATTGTTGGATCAATTCGCCAGGAATACCTGCATAAATATAACCACCGCTATGATTGATTTCATCCTGAAACGGAACAACAAATGGTAAAATCATTCTCCCCGTCAACGGGTCTGCCTGCATCGCTCCAATGCTTAAAGATTGGTTTTGCAAAGATTGCGCTACAGCATCTACCTCAAAAAGATCATCAACCTCATTGGTGGTAGGCAGCTGACAAAGGATTTTTCCGTGATCATCCAAAATTGCCAGGCTGACAAAACTCCCACGAACGAAGTATTCATTGAGCAGTTTTCTGCATTCTGAAACCTGTAAGGGCAACCACCTGTCAATCCGAGTGCCCAATTCCACCATCACAATTTGGGCGTTTTCCAGGCTCCACAGCTGCCGCTCGGCAATGCTGTTGACGAGCAACTCGGTTTGATTTTCCAGATTTCGATATATATTTACCCCCCAATTAAACGCAAAAAAAACTGCCGCAAAAATCATTGGCAAAATTGCCAGTAAAATCAGCAGCGTAAGCCTGAAACGTAAGCCCTTAAGAAGATGAAACATCTGAAAAAATAATCATAAAAGTAATTACGAAAGAAAAAGGCGATAAATCCCCGATCACCTTTTTCAGAATGAAGATATTAATATTTTACAAGACATTGGAAATTACACAAGCCCATCACGAGAACGATTTTCACGATTCCAGAAAAGAAAGAGTAAAATTGAATAGACTAGAGACGAGGGAGTTATGACCGATATCAAAACCTTTCTTGAATTTCGACAAGATGAACTAAGCAGCGCCGCAATATATGAATCGCTCGCCAGTATCGAAAAGGATGAACGCATCCGTAAAGTTTACGAGAAGATGGCAGCGGTTGAACGCAAACACGCTAAAAACTGGGAAGAAAGATTACAAGCAGAGGGAATTCAACCACCTCCCTTTAAACCATCCATCCGTGTTCGCCTGATCATCTGGTTAGCCAAACGGTTCGGTCCCGAAATGATCCTACCGAGCCTTCAGGCGATGGAAAAAGATGGCAGCTCCGCTTATCTTAAAGTTGATGCAGATAAGCAAATGGCAAAGGACGAACAAACTCATTCGCTGGTTCTAGCCCAAATTAAGAGAACTGTTCGCGGGGGTATGGAAGGTAGCGCTCTGGCCCAATTGGAAGGCCGCCACCGTTCAACGGGCGGCAACGCTTTACGGGCGGCAGTACTAGGCGCAAATGATGGACTTGTCAGTAACCTTAGCCTGGTCATGGGGGTTGCCGGAGCAACCATGGATAACCGCTCGATTCTGGTAGCCGGAATCGCTGGTCTGTTAGCTGGTGCCTTTTCAATGGCCCTGGGCGAGTGGCTTTCTGTTCAATCCTCCCGCGAACTTTACGCTAATCAAATCAAAATTGAAGAAGGTGAAATTGAACAGGCACCCGAAGAAGAAGCCGAAGAATTGGCTTTAATTTATGAAGCCCGGGGAATACCATCGGAACAGGCAACCCAGATGGCTTTAAAAATTATGCAAAATAAAGACGGAGCATTAGATACCCTTGCCCGTGAAGAATTGGGTATTGACCCAGAAGAATTGGGCGGTTCTGCGTGGGAAGCAGCCATAACCTCATTTATCCTGTTTGCGGTTGGCGCTGTAATCCCCGTAATCCCTTACACCTTTCTTGGCGGTACATCTGCCCTGCTTTTCAGCATTTTATTCAGCGTAATTGGCCTGTTCTTGCTCGGCGCAGCAATCACTTTATTTACCGGCCGTTCAATCTGGTATTCTGGTACCAGAATGGTGATTTTTGGAATGCTGGCAGCCGCAATCACCTTTGGTATTGGCAGATTGATCGGCATCAGTATTACCGGATAAAGGTCATGAAATCTTTTGAACAGTTGATAACTTTCTTGCCTTCCAAAGATCTTCAAACCACCACTAATTTTTACCAGAATGTTTTAGAACTACCCCTGGTAAGGGATCAGGGTGATTGTAAAATCTTCCGCGTTTCTCCTGCCGGATTGATCGGCTTCTGTTCTCGCCCAGAATTACCATCCCCCGCAAAATCCATCATTTTGACTTTGATAACCGATGAAGTAGATGAGTGGTTCGAAAAACTGGTCAAAGCTGGTGCACAGGTTGAAAAACCACCAACGTACAATTTGAAATACGCCATCTATCAGGCCTTTGTGTTTGATCCAAATGGATATCGAATCGAAATCCAGCGCTTTGATGACCCTCTTCCTGGCTAATTAACATGTCACTCACGCAAATTCCCTTTGGGAAGATCAATATACCCCTCCATTTAGCCTTTTCTTTTGACCATTACGAGCCAAAAGATTATCCTCCCGCCACGCAGCCTCTTTCTGTTGTAATACAGGCTTTGCAAAATCCGTTGGGAAATCCTCTGCTTGAATGGCCGAATTTTCCTGAAAGAGTTGCCATCAGCATCAACGATAAAACCCGGCCCGTGCCATACAACTTTATTCTCCCCCCATTACTGGATTGGCTGAATGAACACGGCATTCCGGATGAGCATATTGAATTATTTGTCGCAACGGGCACTCACACTCCAGCAACGATTGAGGAAGTCCAAACCATCCTTCCAGCCATTGTTTTAGACCGGAAGAAAATTCGGATTTTCTCCCACGACTGTGATGACCGGCGAGACCTGGTTTTTTTAGGTAATACGCGGCGTGGAACTCCTGTTTGGGTCAATAAACGCTTTCACCAGGCTGATCTACGGATCGTGACAGGAAATATTGAACCCCACCATTTCATGGGCTACTCTGGAGGTGTCAAGAGTGCAGCCATTGGTTTGGCTGGCCGCCAAACCATCAATCACAATCATGCCATGTTAAATGACCCACTTGCCTTTTTGGGTGAATATGACAACAACCCCATGCGACAAGATGTGGAAGAAATCGGTAGTTTGATGGGGATTCACCTTGCTCTGAACGTCATCCTTAACGCCAATCGTCAAATTCTGGCTGCTTTGTTTGGAACACCCCGTGCCGTTATGGAGAAAGGGATCTCTATATCCGATGATTTATGGAAAGTCGCCGTTTCTCAGCCCTACGATTTGGTGATTGCCTCACCCGGTGGTCATCCTAAGGACATCAATTTATATCAGGCACAGAAAGCCATCACCCATGCTGCTCTTTTCGCCCGCCCTGGCGGGGTGATTATCCTGGCTGCGGCATGCCCCGAAGGAATTGGCAGTCAAAAGGCGCTTGATTTCATTGCCCCAATGACAACACCGGATGAAGTCATATTCAAATTTCAGCAAATGGACTTTCAGATTGGAGCTCACAAAGCCTATCAAATTGCCCTTCAGGTAAAACGGAATCATCTCATCCTGGTTTCTGAGATGCCTCATGAACTCGTGCGTAAGTTTTTCATTACTCCGGCAAATTCCATTGAACAGGCTATAGAAATTGCCCAGAATCTGCTGCCGGAAAAGTTCAGCGCTGTCATTTTACCCCATGCAACAGCCCTGCTACCCAAATTTCAAAGCCGTTAAATAAGCCCATGAAGCGACCCATTTTTGAAAATCCTCACCTGGATGGTTCATCCTTCTTTCTTCAAGGCACGCAACCGGTCGGAGTCCTGTTGTTGCATGGCTTTACCGCAACGACGGTAGAAGTACGCCCCCTCGCCGAACATCTCAATTCGCAAGGATACTCGGTATTTTGTCCCCTTCTGCCCGGACATGGTACGCGACCGGAAGACATGATTTCAATCCGCTGGCAGGATTGGTACGAAACGGCTCGCAAAGGGCTGGAAAAGCTGAGCCATACCCCCAATGTTTTTGTAGCGGGCGAATCAATGGGAGGATTACTCTCGCTACTCCTGGCTGCCAATTATCGCTCGCTTAAGGGGGTTATCCTTTATGCGCCCGCTATCAAAATTGATGGGATCTGGCGGGCAAAGTGGTTGGCTCCGTTTGTAAAAATCATGCCAAAAAATTATCTGCCCGACGAGGATGAAAATCAAGCCGAAACCGATACCCTCCCATGGCAAGGCTATAACGTCGTCGCTTTAGCCGCTGTGGCTCAGTTAGAAAAATTACAAAAAGAAGTTCTCAGGCAAATTCATCATGTTTATCAACCGGTTTTGATTTTTCAAGGCAAAAAAGACCGCACGATCAATCCTTCAGGTTCTCGATTGCTGTACGAAAAATTACCTTCCAGGAACAAATCCTTGGTCTGGTTGGAAAACAGCGGCCATTGTGTCGTTTTGGACCGCGAATTAGATTTTGTTAAGTCCAAGACTGTGGAGTTTATCCAGAACCTGCTGAATTGAAGAGGATCAAACAGGAAGCCAAATATCCTGCTTGCGATAAAATTCCTTTTTGACAATCCGATTTGAAATTGAAAATTTATTTTGAATGGATTATTTGTGGAAAGGGTTATAATTGTATATGAGCGCGATAACAATAATCCAGCATTTTAGCGGAGGATGAATGACCGAAAATTCCCGCCCACCCGGCAAAACCACCATCGCCCCCGAAGTGCTTGTTTCCGTGGCGCGTCTGACAGCCCTCGGCGTACCCGGTGTTAATCGGTTGGCAACCATTCCCTCGGAAGTCGAGCGTTTTTTCAGCCGCGGAATGAGCGAAGGGATAAAGATTACTGTTGAAAACGACCACGTCTATATTGACCTTTATGTCATTCTCAACCGTGATGTAAAGGTTCGCGAGGTGTGCCGGGCAATTCAGCAACAGGTAGCCCGGGCCGTTTCCGAATTGGTCGGCATGGAAGTTGGGCGAGTTAACGTCCATGTTGAAGATGTAGAAACCGGCGTAACCGCCAATTAATGTCGGAAAACCTGTTGAATTTGGAAAATTAACAACGAAGGTGTTATGAAACCCCGAACCAAGGCAAGAAGCTTAGCCTTGCAGGTGCTTTATGAATGCGACCTGACCAATCATTCTCCTCAGGCTGCCATGGAAGAGCGCCTTAAAGACGAAACACTGGATACGAATCTGGTGAAATTTGCCTACGATATCATCAATGGGGTTTTTCCAATCACTCGTCAATTAGATGATTTCATCGCCCAGCACGCCCCCGAATGGCCATTAGATCAGGTGGCTGTCATTGACCGGAATATTTTGCGGATTGCCTTGTGGGAATTTGCTGTCGAAGGGTGCACACCAGTAAAGGTTGCCATAAACGAAGCCATTGAGCTGGCAAAAATCTTTGGGGCGGACAGCACTCCACGCTTTGTCAACGGCGTATTAGGCAGCCTTGCCAACCGTCAGCAAGAAATCAGGCAAAAATTCAAAAAAGTCACCTCACCAGAGGACGGGAAAACCGCTCACCAGAAATAATTCTCGCGAGCGGTTTCTGTTTTTCATCTTTTAACCTAAACGCTGAGGAAATGCCATGAAAATGACACACAAAATAGGGATTTTTCATAACACCTTAATTATCCTGATTGGTCTGACTTTCTTCCTCAGCGCCTGTTCATTAGATTTTTCCTCCTGGTTCAATTCTTCTCCAACAGCACCCTCTCCGATTACCAGTGATCAGCCGGACCTGAGTTATACCAAAGTCACTTTTCGAGCAAAACCTCCTGCCAACGCCCCAAAAGGGAACATTACCCTCGAAATTCTCGATGAAGTGACCGGTCTGGCAATGAATCCTCAGCGCTATCCGATGATCGAAAATTCGGACGGGTCCTTCCAACTGGAATTGATTTTTCCGATCGGTTCGGTGGTAAAGTACCGATACTTAAGAGGAGATTTTCCTTATTTTGTTGAATACAACGCTCATGGCGAACAGGTTCGCTATCGCATGGCAGCGGTAAATTACCCCCTATTCGTTGAGGACACGATTGCTGGTTGGACTGATTTTCGGTTCAATGGCTTGACCGGTACAATCAAAGGACAGGTTTTTGATGCCAGCACCAAAGCGCCATTTCCAAATGCTCTGGTTTGCGTTGGTGGCATTCAAACACTCACTGCCAGTGATGGATCTTTCATCGTCGAGAACATTGCCGAGGGCATTCATAATTTAGTGGTTTATAGCATAGATGGAAGTTTTCAAACCTTTCAGCAAGGGGCTGTAGTTGCCGCAGATTCAACTACACTTGCTCTTACTCCGCTAACCCCCTCACGCTTTGTCAATGTGACTTTTATCGTTCAGACTCCACCAACGAATTTACAAGGTGTACCGGTAAGAATGGTGGGAAATATTTATTCGCTTGGCAACACTTTCGCCGAGGTCAACGGTGGATTTAGCGTCATTGCTGCCCGCGCACCCCTGCTGACCAATGTCGCCGAAAATGCGTATGCCATAACCCTGCGGTTACCAGCCGGCTTTGATTTGCGCTACAAATACACCTTGGGCGATGGTTTTTGGAATGCAGAACACGATCAAAGTGGAGGATTTGTCCTCAGGCAACTGATTGTGCCGCAAAACGATACCACAATTACGGATCAAGTCACTTCATGGCAATCGGTCAATACACAACCAATCACCTTTTTGGTCAGTGCCCCCAATAACACACCACTTGAAGATAGCGTTTCCATCCAATTCAATCCATATACATGGACAAATCCACTCCCAATGTGGCCATTGGGAAATAATCAATGGCTATATGTCCTTTATAGCCCATTGAATATGTTCAATTCATTACAATATCGTTACTGCCGGAATGACCAGTGTGGTCATGCAGATGATCTGGCCACTGCTGGCACACAAATAGAAGGATATCCCTTGGTCATCAGCAGCGAATCCCAAATTCGCCGGGACGAAATAAAAGCCTGGTCCAACTGGAATACCACTTCAAGTTCCACTGAAATTGTTGCTCCTACTCCCCAATCCCGTCTTAATGACTTTGTTCGAGGGATCGAAATAAGCCCCAATTACAACCCCACCTGGCAACCTTATTTATTTTGGGGGATGAATAAAATCAGTTTATTAAAAGCCAATACGACCGTCCTAACGCCGGGGTGGTCTTACGTAAATCTTGACACACCCAATTTTGAACCCGTAGCCGGCAAGGACTCCCTGTGGCTTGATAATATACAGGCAATTCAAACCATCCAGCAAGCCAATATGACCGCATGGTTGTACCCCCACCTTCGCAACGGTAGCGAAGTTTGGTCTGAACCACATTTGGAAAAAGCCTGGTGGGAAAATTGGTTTGAACGCTATCATACCTTTGCGATCCATTTTGCAGATCTGGCTGCCCAAACCAGCACACCGGCTCTCATTTTAGGAGGTCCACAGGTGGCACCTGCCCTTCCAGCCGGAGTTCTTCCAAGCGGTGAGGCCTCAGGTGTGCCGGACTTTGCCGATGAACGATGGCAATTCATTGTCGAAAACGTTCGCCAGCGTTATAACGGAAAATTGGGTTGGAGTATTCAGATCACCGACAAAAGTCCAACAATCCCTGAATGGGTTGTTGAGCGGATGGATTTTCTTTATGTCCAACTTGTAATCCCCTCATTGTATTCCTCTTCAACGCCCCAAGATGACCGACTCAGCCAGGTGGAAGATTACCTCGACACGATTTTGCTTCCAATTCGAGAGTCCACCGGAAAACCTATCGTTGTAGCCATAAATTTACCCTCTGCTATAACAGATTCCTCGATCTGCAACAACGAAAACTGCCTGACCTTGGAAACATTTTTCCCGCCTCTTTCTCCAACCGAACAATTTACCCCCGACCTACAACTTCAAGCAGATAGTTACAGTGCCTTACTTTCCGCGATCAACGAACGCTCGTGGATTGACGGCGTTGTATCGCAAGGTTTTTATCCACCTGCAGCCATTCAGGATGCTTCGTCCTCAATTCACGGTAAACCGGCATCAGACGTTCTCTGGTATTGGTTTCTGGGCTGGTCGGGGAACAATCCCTAATTTACTCAACCCACATATAAGGAGAGATCAATTTGATGCAAGCCTTTGGAATTCCATCAAATTACGGAATTGAGAACCATGGCTTTCAAAATACAGGGAATATTTACTGGAATTATGCATCTGCCGGCTTGATTGAAGAAGGCATTAGACGCAATGAAGTTGCCCTCTCTTGTGATGGAGCAGTGATTGCCTACACCGGTAAACATACCGGACGGTCACCCAATGACAAATTCATTGTGCAATACCCTCACTTAGAGGATGAAATCTGGTGGGGAAAAATCAATCAACCTCTTTCCCCTCACGCATTTGATCAAATTTACCAAAAGTTTCTTGCTTACTTTCAAGGAAGAGATTTGTTTGTCCAGGATGTCTATGCAGGCGCACATCCAAATTATCGGCTAACGATAAGAGTGATTACCGAGAAAGCCTGGCACAATCTGTTCTCACGGAATTTGTTAATCCCCATTCCGGTTTCGCAAATTCCACACACCATCCCCGATTTCATCATCCTCCAGAGCGAAAACTTTCAAGCTGACCCCAAATTGGATGGTGTACGTTCTGGTACCGTTATACTGATTGATTTTGAAAGAAAAATCGTCTTGATTGGTGGAACCGGTTACGCCGGCGAAATCAAGAAATCAATATTCACCATTATGAACTATCTTTTGCCGCGTCAGGGCGTATTGTCCATGCACTGTTCAGCTAATGTGGGTAAAAATGGCGATGTTGCCTTGTTTTTCGGGCTGAGTGGAACCGGCAAAACCACCCTTTCTTCCGACCCCGAGCGTCAATTGATCGGTGATGACGAACATGGTTGGTCAGACGAAGGTGTCTTTAATATCGAGGGCGGTTGTTACGCAAAAACCATCCGCCTGAATCCTAAATATGAGCCAATGATTTGGGCTGCAACCAATCGTTTTGGGGCTGTCTTAGAAAATGTAGTTTATGATCCGGTTTCCAGAGTGGTTGATTTCGACTCGGATCAATTTACGGAAAATACGCGTGGGGCCTATCCCTTATCATTCATCCCTAACAGTCTCAGCCAGGGATACGCGGGTCACCCGCAAAACATTTTTTTCCTGACGGCCGATGCATTCGGCGTAATGCCACCAATTGCCCGATTAAATTACGAACAAGCGATGTATTACTTTCTCTCAGGTTACACCTCTAAACTGGCCGGAACCGAAACGGGCTTAGGCAGCGAACCACAAGCCACTTTTTCAACCTGTTTTGGTGCGCCTTTCCTGCCACTCTCTCCAAACCGATATTCCGATCTGCTCGGCGAGAAAATCTTGCGCCATAAGGTTAAGGTTTGGCTAATCAATACCGGTTGGATTGGTGGCCCCTATGGAATTGGAAAACGGATCAACCTCCCCTATACCAGGGCAATGATCACTGCTGCTTTGAACCATGATCTGGATGAAGTACCGTTCCGTCAAGAACCATTTTTTGGATTGAACATCCCCCTCTTTTGTCCCGGTGTTCCTTCAGAAGTCCTGAATCCCCAATACAACTGGAAAGACAAGCAAGCCTATCAGGAATACGCCCGCAATTTGATTGCACAATTTGAAAACAATTGCACTCAATTTGCCAAAAACGTGACAAAAGAGGTGCTCGCCACTGGGCCGCATCTCAGAGTTTGATCAGGCTAGATAAAATAGAATGACCGCAGCAATTACTAAAAACGGCGCATACGGTATTGCTGTAAATGGCCGGTAGCGACGGGCAAGCACGCTGCCCAACAGGTAAAGCCCGCTGAAAACGCCGCCCATTACAACAGAAAAGAATAAGCTTATCGCAATCTTTGGCCATCCCAGCAACAATCCTAACACACCACTAAGGTTCACATCTCCAAACCCCAATGCAACTTCCTCAATTTCTTCTCCCCGCCTTTTGGACATCCAGCGGTTGAAAAGAACCCCAAAGTAATAAAGAATGAACATCAGTCCGAATCCAGTAAGCCCCCCCAGGATGGTTTTCAACCATCCATTCCAGTACAATCCCATCGGTATAGAAATCAATATACCCGCACCAACAACCTCGTATAATACAACACGGTGTTCGATGTCCATGATAAACACCAATGCGAAATATAAAAAATAGGGCAGGCTTAACCAAAATCCAAATCGTGCAGGGGGAAAATAAAAGACGATGGGAATCAGGATCGTTGAAAGTGCCTGCACAACTCGCCTTCGTGATGTGGTTTCCGCGCCACAGTTATTGCATTTTCGCAACAGTAGATAGTTCCGTAAGGACACCTTAATTCCACAAGATATGCATTTAGGAGAGCTCAATCGGCGAGTTCGGGGTAAAACATCCGCCAGATAATTCAAAAGAGTACCCGCCAGCCACCCAGCGAGGATCAGAAAAGGAAGAATACCAAAATTCATAATTAATCCTGTGCCGGAGCAGAAACCAATTGATCATTTAATTTCCCCTGACTCAATGCCATTCTCTCTTTTTCTGCTCTTTGGGCTAATTGCTGGCGCAAATCCCGAATGTCACGTGGCAACAAGTAAATTGCACCCAAAAAGAATAAGAAACACAAAATCCATGCACCCACACAGATGATCAGAATCGCATCCTTTAATGACGAATTCACCGCAATCAAACCCGCCAACGCCGGAGCTACTGCCGAACCACCCTGCTCAATCATGTTTTGAACCGAATTTGCAGTAGATCTCACTTCTGGCAAGGTGACATCATAAACCGTTGAAAGGACATTCGGTGCCGCAAAAGGAATGAAAATTGCTGTGATGGCCATGGAGATGGTAAAAAACAGGGTGTTGTTTTCAGGAATACTCAAGGAAAACCACAACAAAAGTGCACCGGTGATGACGCCGAAAGCCGAGACAATTAAACGGCCGCGCACATTGCGTTTGAAAAGATAATCCCCCAATGCGCCACCAATTGGATAACCAGCCGCTAAGAACAATACTGCAATCACCATTGTGATTAAGACTTGATTGGGATTGAAACCTCGTTCCGTTTCCAGATAACGGAAGAACCAGAAAGTAATCACCTGCCACGGAAAGACCCCGAAAAATCCCTGGGTAAAGAGTAGCAGAAGACTCTTTTTCCGGAAAAGCCCTAAAGCGGTCTTCCACTCAAAGCGATAATGAGTATGTTGCTCAATGTTTTCCAGCTCGGGTTCAGATCCCCCTCGTGGCATCTCCTTCACTGTAGTAAAAATGACAGCCGCAAGGACAATTCCCAAAGAACCAGTCAGTATGAAAATTCCTTGCCAGTGAATCAATTGAGTCAGTGTAATGGCCAGCACCATCCCAATCATATAACCCAGCGGACTGGCAATCTGCAACAGGCCATATACTTTACCCCGTGTTTTTGGGGGAAAATAATCCGAGATCAGGGAATATAAACCGGGATAACTCGCATCGTCAATTCCCGTGGAAGCACGGGTAATTACAAAAACACCAAAGGATTTTGCCAGTGCGCTTAACCAGGTTGTCGCTCCCCAAATTAAAGAGGCCAATGCCAGCAGCTTTGCTCGCGCAAAACGATCATAAAGGTAGCCCCACAGGGGGTAAAAAATTCCTCCAACCAAAATGGCACCCGAAAAAACTACCCCCATTTGAGCTTCATCAATTTGAAAATATTCCATGATCGGTGTGGTCAATGGTCCAATCAATAATTTATCGGCCTGGTGGAGAAGCATGAACACGAAAAACACCCCTACCACAAACCAGCGATACCGAGCAGTTGGTTTCATCCTCTCTCTCCCGATTGAACAAATCTTCTCAAACAAGCAAAGTATAGCCAAAGATGGCGAAAAAGAAAAACGATTTGTCATCCCCAATTTTCAAGATCAATGAAAAGGTATAATGGGTTACGCCAATCAAAAACCATCCTTAATAATCGGAAAATTTCGGGTAAATGAAAAAGATTTTAGACTTTTGGCAAAACGATCCATCCCTCTCGCCCAACATCAGCACAATTCATGTCACCAATGCGAATCCGGGACATTTTGTTCCATTACCTGAGAAATTGGATAAAGCATTGGTAGATGCACTTTTACAAGAGAACATTAAAGCACTTTATCGCCATCAATGGGAAGCCATCCAGAACATTACGCAATCTAAGCACACCATCATCACCACTGGAACTGCCAGCGGAAAGTCACTTTGCTATCTTTTACCAATTCTAGACAAATGCTTGAAGGACAACACTGCCACTTCATTGTTGCTTTTCCCCACCAAGGCCCTCACACAAGACCAATTGAATACATTTCTGCGCTTATCCCCTTCTACGCTTCATTCTTCGATCGCAATCTACGATGGTGATACACCATCCTCTCAACGCTCAAAAATTCGCCAATCCGCCCGAATCTTGCTCAGCAACCCGGATATGCTTCACACTGCAATTCTTCCCCATCATCCAAACTGGGAAAGATTTTTTCGTGGTTTGACCTTTGTTGTTTTGGATGAAGTTCACCTTTACCGCGGTGTTTTTGGCTCTCACATTGCCAATCTGATCCGCCGCTTGAAGCGGGTCGGCCAGTTTTATTCCGCGTCTCCAATCTTTATTCTCACTTCGGCAACGGTTGCGAACGCGAAGGAACATGCCGAAAATTTGATTGAAGAACCCTTCCAGCAGATATCGGATAGTCAATCTCCACGCGGCACGAAATATTTTCTGCTTTACAATCCTCCCATTGTTCATGAAGAACTTGGGGTCCGTCGTTCCGCACTCAGTGAAGCCGTGCGGATGAGCGGCGATCTAATTGTAAAAGGTATCCAGACACTTTTGTTTACCCACACTCGTAAAAATGTCGAGATCGGTATGAAATTACTACAAAGCCAGAATCCAGATAAGGCTCACCAAATCTTTGCTTACAGAAGTGGGTATCTGCCGACTGAAAGGAGAAAAACAGAAGAAGCTCTGAAAACCGGAAAAGCCAAAGCCGTTGTCGCCACCAATGCGTTGGAGCTAGGGATTGATATTGGGGGAATGGAAGCGGTCATCATCAGCGGTTATCCGGGCAGTATTGCCGCAACCCATCAACAATCCGGGCGGGCTGGCAGACAAAAACAAGACTCCCTGGCGGTACTGGTTGCCTCTTCAAACCCTTTGGATCAATATATCCTCAAGCATCCGGAGTACCTGTTTGAAAATCCACCCGAAATGGCGTTGATCAATCCCAACAATCCGCTGATCTTATACCAGCATATTCGTTGCGCAGTCTTTGAATTGCCATTCCGTCAAAATGATACCTTCGGTAAACTCCCCTGGGAGGATATTCATCCTTATCTTCAAGTATTAACCCTGAATCGAGAAGTATTTGCAACCGCAGACCGATTTATCTGGCGTGCAAATCAATACCCTTCTCAAAACGTATCGTTGCGCAGCACCTCTGGTGACTCGTTCTTGTTACAGGTCGAAGAAGACGACCGCTTGATCACCATCGGGGAATTAGATCAAGCCAGCGTGGATTGGATGGCACATCCCAATGCGATTTACCTGCATCAAGGTCAAAACTTCATTGTGCAAGAATTGGACTTTGAAAAAAAACTGGTTCGACTATCTTCCTTTAACGGAGATTATTACACCCAACCGTTGATGGATCAAACTATTCGGACAATTTCTGAAGAAAAAAACCAATCTGTCCCCGGCGGAGCAATTCATTTTGGTGAAATTGAAGTGACCCGGCAATTGAAAGGTTTTCGGAAAATTTCGTGGCTAACAAAGGAAATTTTGGCAACCGAAGAACTGGAACTCCCCCCGCGTACCTTGCGTACTGTTGGATACTGGATTGAGCTGGATGCCGTCAGTGTCCAAAAACTTTCCGAATACAACTTATGGAGTGGTAAACCTAACAATTACGGACCAAATTGGGAGAAACAAAGAAAACTTGCCCGCCAGCGCGATCAGTATACCTGTCAATTATGTGGTATTCCCGAAAAAGGCACACCCCATCATGTTCATCACAAAATCCCCTTCCGTCAATTTCCATCCTATGAACAGGCCAACCGATTGGAAAACCTGATTACACTTTGTCCGGTCTGTCACCACAAAGCTGAAAGTGTTGTGCGTATCCGCACTGGCTTATCGGGTCTGCGTTATCTTCTCTCCCAAATTGCACCTTTATTTGTTTTATGCGATCCTGGAGATTTAGGCTCTCACAGCGATCCTCAATCTCCAATCAGCCAGGGCAACCCAATTGTAATGCTATATGATAACTCACCCGCCGGCATTGGATTATCCGAAACCCTTTTTGAGAAGCACGAACCCATCCTTAACAGCGCTCTCGAAGTTGTCCAAAACTGCCCCTGTGGGGAAGGATGCCCTTCTTGCGTTGGTGTGGGTGGAGAGAATGGCAGCGCCGGTAAAGTAGAGGCGATTGCAATTCTCAAAATTCTCAACGGCCAGCCCCTTCGTTTATAATAAGTTTATGGACGAGTCTTTGCTAAGTCGCTTGCGATCTTTGGGGGTACAACTGGGAAATACCCCGTTTTCGAATAATTCGACCCCAAAACTCGAAAGGTTGATTTCGATTGAAAAAGTTATTGAGGGTAAAAATTACCCAACAATTTTTGGAGATATTTTCATTTCTGAAAAACAATATCCACCGAATTACAACCATGGTATTGTTAATTTTTCAAGCTCAGTTGATCTTTCGTCTTTAATCGCATGGTCGCGCATACCGTTCGAATCAATCACCTCAATAGATGAATTTGTATTTTTGGACACAGAAACTTCTGGACTGGCCGGCGGGACCGGTACATTTATTTTCTTGGTTGGCTTGGGGTACTGGAAGAACGGCCAATATTTTCTTAATCAAATATTCTTGCGGGAACCGGACGAAGAACCCGCTTTTCTGACTGCACTGGAAGAATTTCTCACACCTTTCAAAATTCTGGTTACTTACAACGGTAAATCTTTTGACGCCCCGTTATTAAACAACCGATTCATCTTAAACGGTTTTCGATCGCCGGTAAGAAATCTGCATCATATTGATTTGCTTTCTCTCACACGGCGTATCTGGCGAAACCGGCTTGATGATCGTTCATTGGGTAATTTGGAACACGAAATTCTCAATCTGGGTCGTGCGGAAGAAGAAATCCCCGGCTGGATGGTTCCACAGATTTATTTTGAATATCTACAAACCCAAAACGCGACACCACTAAGGGGCGTTTTTTATCATAATGAAATAGATATCCTGTCTCTCTCTGCCCTGTTCTTGCATTTGGCCAACTTATTGCGAAATCCCCTTGGTTCTCCCAATCCACAAAGTTTAGATCTGATCGCCATCGCTCGCCTGTATGAAGAATTGGGCGATTACACTGCTGCGGTTCAGTTGTATGAAGCCAGTTTGGAAATCGGTCTGCCTACTCATTTTTTTATCCAAACCCTTTACCGCTTTGCCAATCTGCACCGCCGCACCGGTAAAATTGAAGCAGCTCTCGCATTATGGATGAAAGCCTCCGAGTTCAATGAAGTAGACGCCTGCATTGAAATTGCCAAATTTTACGAACACCAGCAAAAAGCCTATAAGCAAGCCATCGAATGGACAGATTTAGCACTGACTTATCTCGATCAATCTCCCCTCCCGCGCTACCTGAAGAATCAAAGACGGCTGGAATTAGAACATCGCCAACAGCGATTGCACCAGAAACACAACCGTTCAACCAATCAGAGTAAACCATGATGACATCCGAAACAAACTTACAACAGCAACTCAAACAAATGGTCATCAAACAGAAAACCACCCATCTCGAATCCCCCGATGATCACCTCTACCTGACTTCACTTTATCAATTACTGCATCAATATGAGGAACATGTCAGCAAGTTAGTGATTCAGGCCCTTCAAGGGAGCGGCGAATATACACCCTTCGGATTGATGGACTTACTTCTTGAAGAATTCAAGAAGGCCGAAGCTCGCACTAATTCCGAAAGTCAGCGGCTTTTGCACCAATATCGTCTGCATAAAGCACGCCTGGATGAGGTTTATCAATTGGTCAAAGAAATATTGACCACAAGGAATCTTGGAGAACATGCCAATGGCGGATGAAATTCAAAAAGTATTTACAGCCTATGGTCAATTAGAAGCGGACATGGTTCGTCTGATGCTGGAAGCCGCAGGGATTACTGTGATCCAACGCCGAGAAAGCGCCGGTACGGTTTATGGATTGACGGTCGGCCCATTGGGAGAGGTTCATTTGTATGTGCCCACGAGCCAGTTTGAGGACGCCCAACAGCTTATTCAGGCCATGCAAGCCGGGGATCTGGAAAATCTTACCAGTGGAGATGAGTGGGAAACTGGGATTTCCGATGAGGAAACGGATTAAATAGGCTCTACCATCCGTTTGATTTGCTCCTGATAGCGTTCCATAATTCTTCGGGTTAATTCACCGACTTTTCCAGATCCAATCATGTGATCATCTATTTGACGAACAGGTAAAACCCCTCGGCTGGTACTGGTGATAAATGCCTCATCAAGGTTTTTTAATTCTGCATAAAGAGCACCTTCGCAACGCAGCGGAATTCCCATCTCATTAATAATCTCAAGGACATGTTTTCGAGTAATTCCAGGCAGAACATTCGTGTTGTCAGTAAACACCACTCCGTTCTTAACTGCAAAGAAATTACTGCTTAAACCCTCCAGCATTCTTCCGCTTTCATCAACCATGATTACTTCATTGATTTCTGGCGGTAAGTTTTGACGGATATCATCAGCAGTATGGATGAACGTTGTAGTCTTGGCAGCGGGATTATCGCGTTGCATCCGTATGGTAATCACTCGCACCCCATTTTGATAATCTTCAAAGGAAGGCACAACCAGAGTTTCAAAAAAGACATAAATTTCGATTACATGCGGAACGGTAGAAGTAAGCGGTACACTGATGCGTACTCGGGCTTCATTAGCCGGAAAATTTTTAAGTAATTCTCGTAAAATTCCTCGAATTTCCGCTCGTTTCAGGATGATATCTTTTTGGAGCAGTCTTGCCGATTCTTCTAAACGGTTAAAGTGTCCTTCCAAATCCAGCACATAGAATTTGTCATAAGTACGAAAAGTGGTATAAACTCCATCAGGTATTAAGCGATTAGCTTGATCCAATGAGCGTAAATCAATCCCTTCAAATACTGGCTTGAGAGAAAAATCATCCTTCGTTTGGGTGATACAATACGCAGACACCATGCTATTTCACCTTTGCCTTCTGTTTCTGCCGGATTATACCGGTTTAGAAGAATTATGATCAGATCAAATAAAAGGTTTTCAAGTGAGAACTAAATCATCAAACTTTCGATTCTACACGCTGGTATGGTTGATTTTCCTGCTCACCTTTGGTGTTGGACTGGCTATGGGGTATTTGATTCGCGACCGACAAATCCTCCCCATCACCACGAACGCCTTTCCACTATTCCAACAAGCCTACGATTTGCTGGTTGAGCATGGTTTTTATCCCTTACCGGAGCAGAAAAATATCGAATATGGGATGATACGCGGTCTCTTACAAGCATACGATGATCCTTACACGATTTTTGTAGAGCCACCCCAGCACGAATTACAAAGTCAGCAACTACGCGGAAAATTTGGTGGAATTGGCGCTCGAATTGAACGCGATTCCCAAAATCAATACCGATTATTTCCATTCGAGGATTCTCCCGCCAAACGCGCTGGCATACAAGATGGGGATATTTTACTTTCAATTGATGAAGTTGAAGTACGCGCCGACATGCCGCAGGATGACGTCCTCGCGCTATTGAGAGGCGACAAGGGTACTTCAGTCCGTTTAGTGATTTTCCGTGAACATGATCAAAGAGAATACCGTTTTCAAATCATTCGAGAGGAGATCGCCCTCCCCTCTGTCACCTGGAATTTACTACCGGAAGATAAACTCGTTGGGCACATTCAAGTTAACTTAATGTCCTCAACAACTCCGGATGAAATCAAAAAAGCGATTGAAGATTTGACCTTGCAAGGTGCTGTTTCTTTCATCCTGGATTTGCGCAATAATGGTGGCGGATTGGTAGATACAGGCATTAAAATTGCTGAATTATTCCTACCCGCTGGCAGTCCGATTTTGACTCAAACTTATCGAGATAAACAACCCCAAACCATTCAAGCCGAGAAAGATGGGCCTTTCACTCAAATTCCACTGGTCGTGTTGATTAATAATTCCACAGCCAGCGCCGCCGAAATCACTGCCGGTGCTCTCAAAGCCCAACAGCGAGCCACCTTAATTGGCACACCAACCTTTGGAAAGTATACGATCCAGCTGGTGTTTGATCTGCCGGATGGTTCATCATTACATGTTACTGCGGCAGAATGGGAGATTCCGGGACTCATACCGCCCATTCGTGATCATGGTGTTTTACCGGATATCTGGGTCGAGAACGAGACAACCGAAAATCTCAATGGAAGGTATATACAAGCTGCCCTACAGGCTCTAAGATCGAAAAACTCTCCCTGACTCATGAAGGTTTAAACTGCTGATAATCCTGCGGTGTATCTAAATCTTGCAAAACGGTGGGAGTGTCCACCTCAAAATAGTGAATCTCATCCTGATGCTTTCGTAAAAAATCCCGCAAGGTATAAGAGGGATTGAGATTTTCTAATTCACCCCATAAACTCCGATCAATCAACCAGGGGTGCCCCCGTCGAAATTGGTAACTTGGCACAATAATTTTCGAGCCGGTTTTTTGGTAGGCATTCAGAACTCCGCGGATAACTTCTGCCATCATCTGCGGCTGATCGCCCAGCACGATCAACACCGCCTCGGCGTTGAGGGGAACGGATTGAATTCCCACTTTAATCGAATCGGTCATTTCACCATTGGAGTAGTTGGGGTTAAAAATTGTCTCAACCGGGAACGACAAGGAATAAATACATTCTTGAACAGCCTCTCGATTGGCGCCAACAACAGTGTAAATCCTTTCAATACCCGCATTATGCAATGTTTCTAAAACCGTCTGAATAACGGTCTTACCGTCCCAATCGAGTAATAATTTTGGCTGCCCCATTCTGGTTGAAAGGCCAGCCGCCAAAACCACCGCTGCCACTTTATTGGCTATGCGCAATCTGTCATCCATTCCAACCTCTTAACCACTCATAATCTTCTTTACGGTCAATGTCCTTTACCTCTTCCGCGTTACCCCATTCTATTGCTTCAACAGGATATTTTTGGAATAAAACTTTTCCGCCGCGATCCCCTTCCAGTTTCAACAAATCCTCAAAACAACGCCGGTCAAACAAAACCGGATTGATATATTGACCCTGGGTTGCGGCCGAAAAGATAAAGCCGCTTTTCATTCGATGTGCAAGAATAAGTTTCTCGATGAGTTGAACCGGAACTTGGGGCACATCACTCATCAAAAAGACCGCTGCACCAATTTGATCGGCAATTTTTTCCAACCCCCGCCGAACTGAGGTGCTTAACCCCCTTTCCCAATCCGGATTATGAACCTGCATAACCGGTAAACCCGAAATGGCATCTTCTACCAATTCGTGATTGGCGCCAGTGACAACCACAATGGGATCCAAGCCGGAAAGAAGTCCCTTGTGAATCACATGCCAAAGAAAGGGTTTTCCCTTCCATTCCAGCAGTTGTTTTGGCTTACCAAACCTTCTTGAACCACCTGCAGCCAGTACAATTCCCCCTACTCGCTCATACCTTTCAACTACCCTTTCTTCAGATTGGGGACGGGCAGCCTCACCCCAAATAACTTGATCAAATCTGTTAAGCAATTCTTTAGAAAGAATTTCCTTTTCCAAACGGCTAATGACCGCCTGATCCAGCTGATTGAAAAAGACACTTCTGATGGCATCGTTCGGAATATTTTTTAATCCGCCTTTTTCCGAAAGCAGATAATTTTTTAACATCGCCAAATTAATTCTTTCCCCCATCTGACTGCCAGCAATTTCAGCAAAACGACCCGCCCGAAAAACTACCTCCTCGCTGAGCGCTTTACCCAAGGCTGAAAGACCTGAAACGACCACAACGTGATTGACCCAATCGGGTATCGGCGGTTCATGTTCAGCAGGGGCTTTGAGGGGCAATCGGCGTGAGCCGTCCGCTTCAATGAGTAGCGGCAGGCCGTAACGGTCGCAATTTTCCCGAACCAGGTCAATCTCTTCTACCGACAAACCATGGGTTCGATCCCTTTCCCCCACTGGGCCGGTCAGGAGAATCGTCCCTCGTATGGATTTTTGAAATATCAAACTGACATCGGCAGGCTTTTCAATGACCCGATGCGTATCTGCGAGTCTGAGTTGGTCGATGCAAAGATGAGCCGTGGCGGCCAGTACCACTGGTGAATCAAATTCTTTCGCAGCATTAAAAAGAATGGTGCTTTTCCCGCCCGCTCCAACAATGGCAGCCCGACTTGTGTGGTCAATTCTCAAGCAATCCCTCAGGCGCATATCTGATTCAACATAATTTACGACGCAATTCAGGGATAGAAAGCACTGCCTCCAGCGCACCTCCGCCCACCGCTAAGGATTTATCGGAAACCAGATTGCATAAACGCGGATCTTTTCGCGGGTCAACATCACCCACTTTCATGCCTTTTGTGACCGGCAATCCTTCCACCACCAGCCCGCGGATTACTCCATCAAATTGTGCAACAATCGGCACGCCGCCCACCTCAGCAACCGGTTGACCCTTGGTAACAAAATCGCAAATTCTTACTAAGGGATTAAAATAGCCATCCCGCGGCGCCCTCAACACCCGCTCCTCCACATATCCGTTGACCCCCTCAGGTAAACCGCTATCCGCTTCAGCTGTACCGTTCCAATACACTCTGCCCAGCGTAGGGCCTCGTTTCGTTTCAACAATGGCATGACAATTCAACCCAACCGTGAACCCCGGGCCCAATCCAATCACCAGTGAGGCAGCTTCCATGTTGATTTCAGGGGGGACTTTCCTCAATCGGGCATCCACGAGAACATCGGGTTTCAACCACTGGATTGTTTCTGCTTGTGGGTCTATCAAAACCGGTACAATTTGTTGTTCCAGCAGGAAAAAAACTTCCTCTTTGGAAGTAGCCTTTTGTGCTTTTACCTCTTCTACAAAAGTTGACCCGCTTATGACCGCTTCCGCAAAAGAAACGAAACGCCGAACAACCAGCGGTATGGCCAATTCGGTAAAAACTACCTGCGCTCCGGCACGATAAAGACGCACCCCAACACCACTACCCAAATCCCCGCCGCCGCGGATGAGCACTCTCAAATCAGACATCGAAAGGCTCGCTAAAGGGCTATTCTTCCAGTCCTGACAAAATTCTTTCCGGCGTGTAGGGGAATTGGTCAAACCACCTTCCGGTTGCATTGCGTATGGCTGCTCCTACAGCTGGCGCAAGCGGAAGATAGGGCATTTCTCCCATGCCACGCGCGCCCCACGGTCCTCGTGGATCAGCATACTCCAATACAATGGATTGGACTTTTTCTGGTATATCCAGAATCGTGGGAATTAAGTAGGTAGATAGTGTTTTGGTCAATACCTGCCCGTCTTGTTGAATGAAGTTTTCTAAAATTGCATAGCCGGCGGCTTGCACCACAGCCCCTTCTACCTGCCCCTGCACCTGTTGTGGATTGACCGCTTTACCCACATCATCGGCACAGATTACCTTCACCAGCCTCACCTGGCCAGTTTCGATATCCACCTCCACTTCTACCGCTTCGGCCACATAACCATAGGCAAAATTGGGTTCCGATTTTCCGGTCTCCGGATCATACGGGGTCGTTTTCGGAGGACGGTATTGAAATTCTGCTCTTGCCGGCCGCTCTTCGTTTTTCCATGCTTCCAAAGCTCTTTCTGCCGCACCCCGGATAGCATTTCCAGCCATGAAGGTCATTCGGGATGCTGAAACACTGCCCGAATTTTTCGTAACAGCGGTATCCGCGGCTACCAGTTCCACCTTTTCCATTGGCAGCCCCAAGGCTTCGGCTGCCATTTGCACCAGCACCGTGTGGGAACCTTGCCCAACTTCAGCCGCGGCATGGTATAACACCGCCTTTTCAATCTCGGCATCTCCGTGCAATTCAACAATAGCCCAGCAATTTTCCGGTGCGCCAAACGAGAATCCAACATTCTTGAAAGCACAGGCAAATCCAATACCACGCTTCAAGGATGGATTTCCGGTTTCCACCTGAAATCCGGCGGGACGGTGCCAGCCATTTTCGCCCTTTTCCCAGCCGGCGGCTTTGGCACACGCTTCCACAACCTTCTTGATACTGACTCCGGGTGGCAGCGGAGTTCCCACAGAAAGCAGGTCTCCTTCGTCCAGTAAGTTGCGCATCCGAATTTCAACCGGGTCAATTCCCAATCTTTCTGCCAGTTTGTTCATTTGCATTTCAGCAGCAAAGGCTCCCTGCGGTCCGCCAAACCCGCGGAATGCTCCATTGGGGAGGTTGTTGGTATAAACTGCGTAGGAATCAACCTTGACATTCGGAATCAGATACGGCCCGGTGCACATCAAGGTTGCATTTCCCAAGACTTTTGTAGAAGTATACGCATATGCTCCGCCATCGGCGACAACTTCCATTTCGGCTGCAATCACCTTACCATCCCGCTTCGCCCCCCACTTAGCCCGGATGAAGTAGGGATGACGTTTGTGATGACCAATGATCGATTCTTCTCTTGACCAGATAATCTTTACTGGACGGTTGATTCCGCGTTGATGAAGCCGCCAGGCCGCCAGAGCCAGTACAATCTGAACCGACATATCCTCTCGACCGCCAAAGGCCCCACCAATCGCCGGGTAAATTACCCGCACCTGATCCAGCGGCAAAGCCAGCGCATGGGCAATTTGTTCCTGATCTTCATGCGTCCATTGCCCCCCAACGATAATAGTTACTCTGCCTGCTTCATCTATAAAACTTAAACCCGCCTCCGGCTGGAGATAAGCGTGTTCCTGCGCTGGCGTTTGATAGTAACCCTCAACAATCACATCGGCTTGTTGAAACGCTTTTTCCACATCTCCCTTACGAATACGATAACGTCCAAACACATTGGATCCCTTGTCCGGATGCATCAGGATCGCATCTGCCTTCATGGCTTCACGTGGATCGGTGATCACCGGCAAGGCTTCATACTCAATCTCAATCAATTTCAAGGCTTCCGCGGCAATTTGTTCGGTTTCGGCAATCACCAGCGCAACCTGATCCCCAATAAACCTCACTCGATCGGCAAAAGGTTTTGTCGAGCCAGGGCCACACAATACCGGTTGATCCGGCATGATTAAACCGTACTCGTTATTGGGAACATCCTTTGCCGTAAATACAGCCAGCACACCCGGATATTGCTCAGCTTTCCAGGTATCCAATCGTTTGATGATCGCGTGGGGGTGCTGGGCAAATAAAATTTTCATGTAAGCTTGGTTGGGTAAATTAAAATCTCCCGGATACAATGTTTCTCCGGTGACTTTGCCAATCGCATCAACCCGGACAACAGACTCGCCGACTATGCTCATGGTTCAACCTCCACTTTACACTTCATCGCCGGTATTTTTTTCCACGATAACTGACAGGGGGTACATCATACGGACCATACCGAGAAGGTCCCAACAACCTGAACAAAACCATGCTGATAAATTGAAACAAGAAATAGAAGAGAAATGCCAAAATCAGGGTCATCCCTATTTTGACAAATAACAGAGGATCGGCTCCCGGAGCAAGCAAATCAACCGGGATAACAAACCATTTTTGGCGAGCGTTCTCTTCCAGCAAGGCAATTGTTCCAAAGTACCCCAAAATTGGCGTCAGGATGATCAGAATGAAGCCAACCCCCCGCCAAATCGGGTGGACATAATTGCGCGATTCGCGCATCATCTCTTGTTGCTTGGCTTGTAAATTTCCATATTTATTGGGCATGATTTTTTCCTCCCTTATTCGCCAACTGAGCAGCATCCTCTACGGCCTGAATAATTTTATAATAACCCGTACATCGGCACAAATTTCCGGTCATTGCCTGCCGAATTTCCTCTTGAGTAGGTGTCGGGCGCTCTTCAAGCAATTTGGCTGCCGACATCAAGAAACCCGGAGTGCAATAACCGCACTGAACAGCTCCATCCTGGACAAAGGCCTTTTGAACCGGATGAAGAGTTCCGTCACTGGCTAACCCTTCAACCGTGATGATCTGCGCGCCATGCGCACGGGTAGCGGGCACCATGCAGCTCATCACCGCAGTACCATCCAGAAAAACGGTACACGCTCCGCACTCTCCCTCGGCACAACCCTCTTTACTTCCAATCAGACCAACATCCTCGCGGATAAACCTCAAGAGTGATTTCTGATGCCCGCCTCGAATGGAATAAGGTTTACCATTGATGGTTGTTTCAATAGGCACACCTTCTTCATGGAGAATGGAGTGATCCAAATGTCCTCGTGGAGGATTTTCGCTTCCCCATAACAACACCGGGCGCTGTGGAAACCCTTCCCTTTCTCGGTGGGCAGCCAACGCCGTCAAAGATCGTCGGGTGATCACCCCTACTATCCTGCGGCGGTATTCAGCGGAGCCGCGCACATCCGAAATAGGCCGGGCGGCTTTCATGGTTAATTGCCCAGCCTGTTGAATCACTTCCGGTGAGAGGGATTTACCAACTAAATATTCTTCCGCCTCTGGCGCGTGAATAATGGTAGGAGCCACTGCCCCCAAAGTGATACTGGCTTTTGAAACTCGCTCTCCGTCAAAAGTCAAAATCACGGCAACATTCACCAGAGAAATCGCTTGCGCCCGGCGAAGAGCATACTTAATAAACATCCCCCGTTCATCAGGCTTGAGGGCAGGGAAAGCAATATCCACCAACATCTCGTCGGGCTGCAAATCCACCCGTCGAACCCCCTGATAAAATTTTTCCAGCGGAAGTGTACGAGTTCCCTTCAAGGATTGGAGGGTAATACGCGCCCCCAAAGCCATCAAGGGAGTAATCGTGTCATTAGCCGGAGAAGCAGTGATCAAATTGCCGGCAATCGTTCCGCGGTTGCGAATTTGTGGAGAACCGACTTCCCAGGCTGCCTGTGCAAGCGGGAATGCCAGATCCACAATCATTTTTGAAGCAACACAATGATTGTGGGTCACTAATGGGCCAAGATGAATCCACCCATCTTCATCCAGAATAATTTGATCCTGATTAGGGATGCGTGAAACATCCACCAGTGTTTCAATGCCATGGCGCACCCCTCGTTCTATCTCTAAAATCAAATCGGTTGCTCCGGCAATGATCCGCGCTTTCTCCTTTTTTTCTGCGAGGAGGTTTAAAACTTCTTCAATTGATACTGCACTGAAAACGTTCTTCCACATGGACGCCCTCCTAAATCCGCATCCTCTCTCCACTTCCGCCATTCCGTAGCATGATAATTTCTGCCATGATGCTGACCGCAATTTCCTCCGGAGTCTCTGCATTTAATTCTAATCCCATTGGTGAATGGACGCGATTGAGTAATTCCTCAGAAACTCCTTTTTCAAGCAAAGCTTTACGGGTTACCAGCCAACGTCGTTTTGAACCGATCACACCAATGTAGGCTGCCTCGGTATGAAGCAGTGGTTCCAAACCCTCCACATCAATGTTACTACCGCGGGTCGTCAACACCAGATAGGTATAGGGAGTGATTTTTAAGTGCTGAGGTAATTCCGCCATTTTCACCGGGAAAAATAAATCCGCTCCGGGGTTCGCTTCCGGGGTACAGAACTCCGGACGGTCATCACTCACAGCCACCGTGAATCCCAGCCACTTGGCAAGATGTACAACCGCCCTGCCGACATGTCCACCGCCGATTACAACCAGAGTGGGCTTGGGTAAGATTGGTTCCACGTACACCTCCAGCGTCCCACCGCAAACTCCCGGATCGCCTTGTTTTGGATCAACCATATTGTAGCGGAGGTTGCGTATTTTTCCATCCTTCAAGGAATGAAGAGCCTCCTGGATCACCCGATTTTCCACCTCTCCGCCCCCCACTGTCCCAATGAAGGATCCATCCGGGAAAACAAGCATTTTGCTGCCTTCGTGGCGCGGCACCGATCCGCTGGTTTCAATAATCGTACATACGGCAGCCGCATTCCCTTCCTCAATTATTTTGGCAATTTCACGATAAATAGCCAGCATTTTTCCTCACCCATTTTAATGATGATCTGCAACAGATTGTTTTTCCTTAAGAGCCCGCCAGAGACGTTCGGGTGTGATGGGATTTTCAAAGACATCCGCACCGCAAGCATCTAAAACGGCATTACCAACCGCCGGGGCAACCCCATCCATGGGAATTTCCGCAACAGCCTTGACCCCAAACGGGTGAGAAGGTTCATAAGTCTGCACAAACACCGTTTCCAACTTTGGCATTTCGTTTGCACGGAAGATATGATAATCCACCAAATCCTTCTCACGCGCCCGACCGTATTGATCATAAACCATTTCTTCACATACGGCATATCCCAGCGCCTGCGTCATTCCTCCCTCAATTTGACCCGAAGCCGTCACCGGGTTGACAATGACACCCGAATCCACAGCCATCACCAAACGATCAACGGTAATCTGCCCGGTTTCAACATCCACTGTTACTTCGGCAAATTGAGCCGCAAATGGCGGGGGTGAAACCGGCGAATAATACGAACCAATCCCCATAATCTGTTCTTGATCCGTGTGATGCAGAGCATTCAACGCAACCTGAGCCAGGGTGACGTATTCCCCGCCAGGGGCAATCGCTTTACGATCTTCGAGCAAAATATCTTCAGGCGAAACCTGAACACTGGGATGCTGTTCCTTTATCATTCGGGCAGCTCGTTTTTTGATTTTTTCAGCAACATCTTCAGCTGCCTTGACGACTGCTGCACCGGATATGTAAGTCGTTGAAGAGGCATAAGCCCCTTTGTCGAAGGGGGTGAAGTCTGTGTCCGATGAATAGACGATGATATCATCCACCGGCACACCCAGCACCTCAGCCGCCATTTGTGCCAGAACCGTGTCCGAGCCGGTGCCGAGATCGGTTGCCCCAACCAGAAGGTTGAATGATCCATCGTCGTTCATCTTGATACTGGCACCGCCCATGTCCAGATAGGGAATCGCCGTACCCTGCATGACCAGCGCAACACCGATCCCGCGCCGTAAATAGGGTTTACCCGCCACCACATGCCATTCGGGATTGCCAAATTTTTGATCCCAGCCGATGACGGCCTTTCCCTGGCGGACACATTCTTCCAGCCCAACCGTTTGAATAATTTCCGGGCGTGGTTCACGGCCTTCACTCCATGCCGTGCTAAAAGGATGCAATTCACCTTCGCGGATGGCATTTTTTAACCGGAAGGCAATCGGATCAAGCCCCAGGTCTCGACTGATCCGCTCCATGTGCCTTTCAACCGGCCAGAATCCCTGCGGTACACCATAACCCCGGTAAGCCCCAGCCGGTGGGGTATTGGTATAAACAACATCCGCATAGAAACGGATATTCGGGGATTTACGATATGGGCCATCTCCGACATACAATGCCATAGATTTGTGACCGGTATTTCCGGTGACCGTCAAACCATGACAGCCGTACGCACCGGTATCCGAAAGCACCCGCATTTCATTGGCGGTTATTGTGCCATCCATCTTTACGCCTGTTTTCATACGGATTCGCATGGGATGGCGGGATCGAGCAGCGATAAACTCCTCTTCACGGGTGTATTCATACAACACGGGTCTTCCGGTAGCAATGGTCAAATGAGCAGCAACATCCTCGATCAGAACTTCCTGTTTTCCACCAAAACCACCACCAATACGTGGTTTAATGACTCGAATCCGTTTTACCGGCAGCCCCAGCACAGGCGCCAAAATTCTCCTGACGTGGAATGGCACCTGCGTGCTGGTGCGAATCACCAGACGATCATCCTCATCCCAGTAGGTTACAACCACATGCGGCTCAATATGGGCTTGCTGCACTTTTGGAACAACATACTCGGCTTCATAAATTCGATCGGCTTCTTCGAATCCTTTTTCAACGTCCCCAATATCAATGTGAATTTGTGCTGCCAGATTTCTTTGTGGATTCGACTCTCCGAAATTGACGTATTCCGGTTCGTCGTGGATAATCGGCACATTGGGTTTCATGGCATCACGGCCATCCAGAATTGCCGGCAGGGGTTCGTATTCAACTTCAATCAGCTTGAGTGCCTGTTCAGCAATTTCTTCAGTTTCGGCGGCAACAAACGCCACCCGGTCGCCCACAAAACGCACCTTTGAATCCAGTGAAAAAGTATCTAATGGGCCGGGTATCGGATCCGACTGACCAGCGGTTGAGTAAACCACCCGCGGTATATCTTTGTAACATAGCACCGCTGCCACACCCGGTAATGCCCGGGCTTTACTTAGATCAATGTGCTTGATACGGGCATGAGCCACCGGACTGTGCAGTACTTTGGCAATCAGCATGCCGCGTTTTTCCATGTCCGCTGCAAACGCAGGCTTTCCCTGTACCAGCTTGATGGCATCTACTTTTAATTCAGGCTTTCCAACTCGCGAAAGCGTCTTTTGGCGAACCTCAGGTGTAATGAACATGCGCGGCATGAAGACCTTACGGCGGGTAAGCACCAATTTTTCAGGTGAACCGAAGTCGCCGGCTGGCGCAGGTGATTGGTCTGCTCCCGAAGGCCAATCCACAGGTAAAGGAACACCCGTATCCTCGATCCAATCCTGCTCGTCCACTTCTCCCCGCAAAATCGAAGCCGCCTTGAGAATGGCCTGGACAGGTTTCAAGTAACCGGTACAACGACAGAGGATTCCAGCGATGGCTTCCCGCACTTCCTCTTCACTGGGATTGGGATTTTTTTCCAGCAAGGCTTTTGCGGCCAGAGCAAAGGCGGGGGTACAATATCCACATTGGATAGCACCGCTTTCCACCAGCGCCTGTTGAATGGGGTGTAATCCGGCGGTCTTCTTCCAGCCTTGATTGGGATGTTCTCCCATTCCTTCAATGGTCTGTACATGGCAGCCTTCCACCTGCACAGTCAACAGAGAGCAAGAATTGACTGGCTTCCCATCCAGCAGTACGGTACATGCACCGCACTCGCCCTTTTCACATCCACCAAATTTAACCCCAAAATATCCTTCACGCCGCAGGGAGGCCAACAAAGTCTCACCATCGGCAACTTCCCAGTGTTGAACAATTCCGTTGAGAGTAAAGGAAACTTTCTTCATTGCCTGGCTCCTCATTTACTCTGAAGACCTGACGAAATTCGATCCATGATTCGGCGTACGAACACTTGACCTACTGCTTGCCGATATTCCGCGCTTGCCCATTCATCTCCACTGGCACTCAAAGCATTCCTGACCGCTTCAATCACCCCGCCGTCTTCCGGGCCATCCAAAACAAGCAACGGGGCACTCCCGTAACCTCCGGCAGCAACTCTGATTCTTCCCGAAGGCCAGCGAGTAGCCGCAATGGCCAGAATCGGCTGATCCATCGGCGTTCTTGCTACTTGTTCATAATCCATCACAAGATTTAAATTCAATTGAATTGCGTGGATCCAAAACCCACGCGGTTGCCGCAATGAAAACCAATCACCAATGGACTGAGTCTCCTGATTGGGATGCCAGATCAACTTTGCGTCCATGGCCATTAAGGCAATTGCCAGTGGCGATCGTCCATCTGCTGAAACAACATAACCTCCCAGCGTGACCTGATTCCGAAGATTCAAGGTTGCCGATTTTCGGATAACCTCTTTAAGGGTTGCATGGGCAAACTCCGATTCCAGAAGTTGTTGCAAAGTTACGGTTGCTCCAATGTCCGCTCTTTGCCCAACTACCTCAATCCGATTCAGCCCTAAATCCCGTAAATCCACAACACACAGGTCTTCTTTGGATCGGCTGAGCAAACTACCACCACCCAGGGGTACATACTTTTTATCACCCATTTTGAATAATTGTTCCGCTTCCGAAAGCGTCTTTGGGCGATAGTATTCTTTGATCATTGAATCAACCTCCAGATCAGGAAAAACACCTAAAAGAGGGAAAACAACGCTATTATTGCTGGGCAAATGTGTCAATCAAGAGTTTGACATCACCACCCACCGGGTAAAGAATCGGGCAGGTGCAGCCGTATTTGCGATACTCATCCACTTTTGCGCGCGCTTCCTCGGGCGTTCCGGAAGCGGTAATTTGGTGGATCAAGTCTTCCGGCACGAGATGTTTTGCCTTTTGAATCTGCTCATGGGTTGCCGGCCATCCCAATATGGATTGAATCTCAGCCACTACATCCTGGGATACACCCGAAGCCTTGGCAATATGTGGTTGTTGAGCCAGATACTGTGTCAGCAATTCACGGGTGGTATCAATCGCTTTTTCGCGGTCGTGATCAACCGAGCAAACCACCAGCTGAGGTCGGTCAAGGTCATCCAGCGTGCGTCCTGACTTCTTTGCGCCTTTTTCCAGCAATTCCAATGCGCGAATGTTATATTCGGGCGGCACACAATAATTCAACACGGCTCCATCCGCAATTTCCCCTGTCAATTCCATCATTTGATCGCCGGTTGCACCAATCATGATCGGCACATTTCTGGGTTCACGCCGACCGTGCACCACATCCAATTCAATCCCCTCGACATGCACAAACTCACCATGGAAGGTAACCCGTTCCATATTCAATAACCGGCGCAAAACGATCACCGTTTCCCGCATGGCGGTCAGTGGTTTTCGCCTCTCGATACCCACATTCTTTGCCAGCGGATCCCACCATGCCCCAATGCCACAAATGATCCGATTCGGGGCAAGGTCATCCAGAGTCAAAAATGTGGCAGCCAGCAGGCCGATATTGCGAGTCCAGTTGTTGATGACCCCTGAACCCACTTTAATCCGCTCCGTTACGGCTGCATATGCTGCCATGGGAACAATCGCATCCCTCACCAAACGGCTCTCTGCCTGCCAAACCGCTTCAAAACCGCGTTTTTCGGCGTATTTGACGTACTCAAGGCCGTCCCGCAAATCGTGGGCATCCTGCAAATAAAGCGCTACTCTTTCGGACATGGTTTCCTCCTGGTGAAAAAAATTTTTCTCAAGGTTCAATTTGCATGGCTTCGATTTGTTTTAGCAAGTCCAAATCTTCGGGTAAGTCCAAATCCAAGCTCAAGGTGGAAAGCTGACAAACTTCCACCCGAACCCCCTTCAACCGTGCCTGTTCTACATGCTGATGAAAAGAGCCCGGCCCGTAGCGATATTCGATAATCCCCGCCGGGTTCATGTAAAGAGCGTTAGTGCCGTCGTTACGTCGGTCAGGCGAGATTACGACAACCGGTGGATTTTTAGCACGCTGAAGAATTCGGTGAATATCGCTCACAGAGAGCAGCGGCAGGTCAGCCGGCAAAATCAGAATTTCCTGTGCAGCATACATTTGTGCAACAACCGTTGCACGTTGCAAAGCAGTGTTCAACTCTGGCTGGCCATCCTCCTGAACCGTTCTGGCTTTATATTCCCTGGCCAGTGATAAAGCCGCGGGGTCGCGGCTGACCACCAGAATCTGGTCAATTTCCTCGACCTCCTGTAAAGTGCGCAAGGTGCTGCTCAACATCGTAAAATTTAATAACGCCCGTTCGTCTTCTGATAATACACTTGCAAGACGTGATTTACCGCGACGCAGGGGTTTCACGGGGACAATTGCCCACAGGCCCATTCGTCAAAACTCCCTTCTTGGCATCTGATTTGGATTGCGGTCTTGGCTGAATGTGAGGATTTCTCGCGCCAAACTGAGACGATCCTGCTCATTTTGCATGATCGTTTGTGTACTTAATACCATTATACCTGACGACATCAGGGTTGATTCAAATCCTCGGTCTAATTCATCCATGACCAACCCCCACAGCAAGGTACTGTAATGTTGAGCGACTGCCACAGGGGAAGGTTCAATCCCCATTTCACGATACATTTTTGCAGCCGGGCCTTTGAGGGTTTGCCCTTGAATAATCGGTGATACCGCAACCGCCTTTTTGGATTGGATCATTGAGGCAATCCCTTTGACCGATAAGATGGGTTGAATACTTACCCAAGGGTTGGAAGGTGCAATCACAATCAAATCACTGTCCTCTAATGCTTCCAAAACACCTGCGGCCGGTAATGCCTGCTCAATCCCTTCAAATACAATCTTTTGAATAGTAGGTCGGCAGGCATGGCGGACAAAATAATTTTGAAAGTCAAGCCAGCCATATTCACGGGTATCCACCATCGTACGCACCGAATCATCGCTCATGGGCAACACCCGTGCTTTGATCCCCCAGGTGCTGCAGAAAGCGGTCACCACATCGCTCAATCGCTGACCCTCGCTTAGGCGACGGGTTCGCTCAAGGTGAGTGGCAAGGTCTTTATCCCCCAACCGAAACCACGTCGGTCCGCCTAGTTCGCCAACACACCGCAGCACTTCATAGGTTTCGTCTTTGCGTCCCCAGCCAGTTTGAGGATTAGCCAACCCTGCCAGCGTATAACAAACCGTATCCAGATCTGGGCAAATCCTCAAGCCAAAGTGGTCAAAATCATCTCCGGTATTGACAATCACCGTCAGGTCAATTTCCGGCTGGCAAAGTGCAAAGCCATGCGCCAGTTTTGCGCCACCCACACCACCTGCCAGAACCGTCACATTCATCAAGGAAACAACTCCCCTATCGGAACAAATCCAATTCAATCGGCCGGGGCAATTCTGCAAAACTGCCCTCTCGCAAGGGGTAGGGAAATCCCCTGACGTGAACGATTGGCGTTCGTTCATCCGCCTGACCCATCACCAGCGAAGCGGCTGCCGCCAGTTCATCAGCTGCTGCAACCTGAGTAATGCGCAGCTGGTAACCAAACATGTCGGTTTCTCCACGCAAATCAACCAGACCGGGCAATCCCGCAAGTCCAATTGCCACACCAACCGTCCCCAACCGCCAGGCGCGCCCATGCGAGTCGATGATCAACACGCCAACTTTTACTCCCGCCCGCTTCTCAATTTCGGATCGGATTTGCTGCGCCGAACGATCCGGGTTTTCAGGAAGCAACAAAACCCACAGGTCGGGGTCACCGTAAGGGCCGCGCACATTCGAATGATCAATCCCGGCATTGGCACAAATAAAACCATGACGATGTTCAACAATAATTGTTCCGGGCCGCTTGCGAATCACCTGGCGCGATTCACGCAGTACCAATTCGATAAAACGGGCATCTTTCTCAACCTCCGCCGCGATTTGAATAGCCTGATCGGAAGGCTGTACCTCGGGCAAATACACCAGCCGGCCCTCGGCTTTGGAAATTATTTTTTGGGCAAATACGAGAATATCCCCATCCAATAATGGAATATTCTCGTGTTTTAGAGCATCAAATGTAATTTTTGCCAGATCATCTCCAGCTTGAATAAGTGGAATTCCTGCGAGCGGAGTCAGCTCCAGCTTTTTCATGCGATAGCCTTATGACTTTCGGGGTATGCCGGTAATCCGAATACCTGACGAGGGCACACCATATTGTTTATTCAACCCAATCAGGATCGAGGTTAACCCCTCAACAACCACGGCATTTTCGACCGGACCCGCATTCCAACCAACCAAACCGGCATCTTCAACCAGCTGTAAAACGACCTCCCGGGCTTCTTTGTTGCCGCCGCACACCAGAACATCACATTCTACTTCCTCGTCGTTGAGGAGATGTTCATACGAGATATTTTGAAATGCAGCCACGACCTGCACATCTTCTCCCATAATTTTTTGCGCCTGCTGGGTTGCACTTCCTTCAGGTGGCATTTGAACGCGGGTAACCTTCGGTGGTACCAGTGGCACGGTTACATCAATGACAATTTTGCCCTGGGCAAAAGGTTTCATCCGCTCGCACATCTCAGCATGAGCAGCATATGGAACCGTCAAGACCAGAATATCGGATTCCTGAGCAGCTACCTCATTGGCTTCCCCGCGAACGAGATGATCGACGCCCAGCAATTCCATGACTTCCTGGGCTGCTGCTTTTGCCTTCTCTTCCTGCCGCGAACCGATTGTAATGCGATGCCCCGCCTTTGCCCAACGGTAAGCCAATCCTTTGCCTTCTTTACCCGTTCCTCCAATGATTCCGATGGTATATGTTTTTTGTGGCGACATTGCTTATTAACTCCTCTGTTGTAATCAAGATACTTGAAAGAGGTTCTGAAACCGCTGCCAGGTTTGAGAAGATAGATGGCGAGCCTCGTAGGTAATTTTTTCCTCATCCAGTGTCAGCAGTTGGCGATTGCGCATCAGGAATTCACCTGCCACCATGGTAGAAGTCACCATGCTCTCATGAAAACCAAAAACAATGTGCCAGGGCAGATTTCCTTCGTTTAACTCGGTAAATGGATGATAGTCCACAAATATCAGGTCAGCCTGTGCGCCTTCACAAATTACCCCAAGCGGCCCGATGTTAAATTGCTGCTCTGCGAGAGCCCGGTTGTTATAGACTGCCATTTCCACCACCGTGGTAGCCGGCATTCGCCGAGGATCACGATTCCACAACTTGTGGGCAAGGTAGGCCGTCTTCCACTCCTCCCACATCGCGTTGGAAAATCCGTCATTACCCAAACACACTCTAACACCGGCACGCAGCATCCCTTCCGGTTGCGACATCCCCACTGCATTGTTCATGTTGGAACGCGGTTGATGAGTAACCCATGTCTTGGTTTGCGCCAGCAAATCCACCTCACGAACATCCACATGCACAGCATGAACCGCAATACTTCGTTCACCCAGTATTCCATGGCGGTAAAGTCTGTCCACCACTCTTTCGCCGCACTTATACAAACTATCATATTCATCGGCTGGATCTTCGGCAACGTGGATATGAAACCCGACATCATCTGCTACTGCTTCGCGGCATTTTCTCAGGGTGTCTTCGGAAAGGGTCAAACTGGCATGTAAGCCAAACATCCCAGCCAGTTTCCCCGGCAGCGGATTGTTCCTTTTGATCAGATCAATAAATCGCAGATTTTCACGAATTCCTTCTTCAGCACCCTTCTCACCTTCGCGGTCGGTTACCTCATAACACAAAGAAGCCCGCACGCCGGCCTGAGCCACTGCTTGAGCAATCTCATCCAGCGATCCACGGATGGCGCTCGGCGAGGCGTGATGATCAATCAAAGTTGTTGTGCCATGCTTGACCGCATCAATCAAACACACCAATGCCGAGTACCTTACATCTTCCAAACTGAGTGATTTGTCCAGCGACCACCATAATTTTTCCAGAATCTCCGGAAAATCTTTTGCGGGCATGCCGGGAATGGCCATTCCGCGTGCAAATGCCCCATAAAAATGGGTATGTGCGCAAATGTTACCAGGCATCACGTACTGTCCGCCAGCATCAACCACTTCTTCAGCAGGAAATGCTCGTTTAATATCTTCAAATTTTCCAATTTTTGTGATCACCCCATTTTGAATTAATAGAGCCATATCCTCAAGAATTTGATTGGGGTTCTGCCATGTTATGATCTTTCCATTTTTGATAATCATATCAACCTCACTCTCTGGAATGGGAGAATGAATTTAAAAAAACCGAAAGGAATCCCTTTCGGTTTGTTCAACTTTTTGACCGGAACAGGTACCGGGCAATGTTGTATTTTGGGGAGATCATTAAATCGGTATTTTTCATAGGATCGGTGGAGGAGGAGGGCGGCACTTTTCGACGGGCTGAATAAAATTACCCGACGCCAGTCAAGATTTCCTTGAACTGACCACCGAACCTTTTCACTTTTATTTTAGCAGAATTTTCGCGTGAAGCAATAATTCTTTCTGGATTGTGACTTTTATCATATAATCAAACCATCTTCTATCAGGAGCCATGGATATGAGCCATCGCCAAAAGGCACTCGAATATGCTAACACAATGCGGGAATCGTTTTTAGAACAGCTCAAAGATTTTGTTCGTATACCATCTATTTCGACCGACCCCGAAAAGAAAGCGGAGATGCAGGCTGCTGCTGAATGGATCACCGCCAAGTTAAGGGATTTAGGTTTAATGGAAATTTCCATCATTCCAACCGAGGGTCATCCGGTAGTTTACGGCGAATGTCAATGTGCCGACCGGCCGAATGCGCCAACCGTTTTGATTTACGGACATTATGATGTTCAACCTTCCGAGCCTGATGACCTTTGGAAAAGCCCTCCCTTTGAGGCAACGGTACGTGGTGAAAATCTGTATGGGCGCGGTGCATCCGATATGAAAGGTCAGGTAGCTGCAACCCTTTTTGCCGTTGAATCGATTCTCAAAAACGGCAAAATGCCGGTCAACGTAAAATTCATGATAGAAGGAGAAGAGGAAATTGGTTCACCAAACTTAAACTCCTTCATGGAAAGCCATAAAGAGTTACTTGCTTGTGATGTTGCCCTTAATCCCGATTCAGGGATGATTGCAGCTGACCTACCCACCATTACATACGCATTACGCGGTTTAGCCTACTTTGAATTACGTGTATACGGCCCGGAACACGATCTTCATTCCGGTTTATTTGGTGGAGTTGTTCACAATCCTGCCCAGGTCATATCCGAGTTGATCGCCGGAATGCACGATCAGGATGGCAGAATTACACTACCCGGTTTTTATGACCGTGTTCGGCCCCTTTCCGAGGAGGAAAGAGCCGAACTGGCAAAACTGCCTATGGATGAGGAATACTACAAACGCCAAACCGGCGTACCCGCCCTGTATGGAGAGAAAGGTTTTACGCCCGTTGAACGGGTTGGAGCCCGCCCCTCGCTTGACGTGAACGGCCTTTATTCTGGTTTTACGGGTCAAGGTCAAAAAACCGTCATTCCCTCGTGGGCTATGGCAAAAATTTCCACCCGCCTCGTGCCGGATCAAGACCCAGCGGCGGTATTTGACCAACTCAAACAATACTTGATGGAAAAAGCCCCTAAAACAGTTCGCTGGGAATTAATCCAGATGTCCTATGGAGCCGCATCAATTTCCGATATCCATCATCCGGCTACTCAGGCACTTGCCAATGCATTTGTCTCCGTTTGGGGCAAACCTCCTGTGTACAAAAGAGAAGGAGGCAGTATCCCGGTTGTTGGTAATATGCAGCGTATATTGGGAGTCGAATCGGTGTTGACCGGTTTTGGTTTGTCGGACGATAACATTCATGCCCCAAACGAAAAATTACACCTCCCCACCTGGTACAAGGGGATTCAAACTTTGGTCCATTTCTTTTACAATTATGGTGAACAGGGATAACCCAGAATCGGATCGCGTATGAGCACAGATAAATTAAAACTACCATCCTATGGAGGACAGGCCCTCATTGAAGGGGTTCTCATGCGCGGAAAATATGCATTGGCGGCAGCCATGCGTTCCCCCGATGGTCAGATCATCATTGAAACCGAGGAGTTGAAGGGAATTTATCAATCCTCATTGAGCAAAGTACCCTTCTTTCGCGGATTGATTCTTCTCTGGGATGCTTTGGGATTGGGGACTCGCTACCTGACCCGCTCGGCAAACTTGCAGGGTGGTGAAGAAGAAAAAATTGAAGGCATTTCTTTGTACCTTACCCTTGCCGCCTCTCTGGCAATCGCAATTGGTTTATTTTTTCTGACACCGGCTGCGATTGGTAAAGCAATTCAAAACCTGACGGGTATTTCATCTCTTGCCATGAACTTAATCGAGGGCGTTCTCCGGTTGGGAGGTGTCATTCTCTACATTTGGGGGATCGGTCGTATTCCGGATATCCAGCGGGTTTTTGCCTATCACGGAGCTGAGCATAAAACTATCAATGCCTTTGAAGCCGGAGCCGAGCTGACACCCGAAACGGTCAAGCAATACCCACTGGAGCACCCCCGTTGCGGAACTTCTTTCCTCTTGACTTTGATCATCCTCTCGGTTCTGGTCTTCTCGCTGGTAGGCAACCTGCCATTTGGATTATTGTTGCTTTCCAGAGTGCTGCTTATTCCTGTTTTAGCCATGCTGGCTTACGAATACATTCGTTTCACCGCAAACCATCTGGATCATCCATTAATTCGATGGATGATCCGCCCCAACCTGGCGCTTCAATCGCTGACGACACGAGAACCGGACTCTGCGATGCTGGAAGTCAGTATTGCCTCGTTCAATGCCATGCTTGAATTGGAGAAGAGTTTGCAGGAGAAGATTATTCTCCCAAAACCTGAACCTTTAACCGTCTCCGGCGTGGGCGGATATCAAAATCCACCAGAATGATTTGCTGCCACGTCCCCAGCATCAATTGATGATTTTGAACTGGGATGGTCACAGACGCTCCGAGCAGTGCAGCCCGGATGTGACTGTGACCGTTTCCATCGCCCCAGCGGGCATTATGGGCATAATGTTCACCGGAGGGAGCGATGCGTTCAAATACCCTTTTTAAGTCTTGTAAACAACCCGGCTCGTATTCAATAGTTGTGACACCACTGGTGCTGGAAGGTGTAAAAATTAAACAAATTCCCACAGTAACTTCGGCTTCTTTGATAATTTCTTCCACCTTGCCAGTCACATCAATGATATCTGTGTTCCCCCGAGTATCAATTTCAATTTCCTGCGTGTAAATTTTCATCATTTCCCTCCCCACACCGGGATTCTAGAAAATCAACCGAAAACTGCTTGACCACTTACCGAACCTCATTATACTGATATTGAAGAATTCAGGAAATGGCAGTAACCACATGGGAAAAACAATTTTCTCGATCGTTTTCGGGATTCTGGTCGGATTGCTGGCTGCCGGATTAATTCTACTGATCTCAGCGCCATCTGAAAGTGCGCCCATCATAATTTTGCCCACATCTACCCCCTCTAACATTGCCGTGCATGTCATCGGACAGGTACGCCAAGCGGGGGTCTATCACCTTCCAGTTGGCAGCCGGGTAGAAGATGCCCTTCAGGCTGCCGGAGGACTGACCGCTCTGGCGGATGTCGATCAAATCAACCTTGCGGCTCGCTTGAATGATGGGCAAAAATTGGTTGTTCCGACAAAAGGCGAGGTTTTATCTATCACCAGCCTGGATCCCACCCAATCCTCAGTCCATGCAAACGAAAACACACCCGGTATCGTTGACCTGAATTTGGCAACTCAACAGGAATTGGAAAATCTTCCCGGAATTGGCACAGCCAAAGCCCGTGAAATCATCGCATATCGGCAAAAAAACGGCAGATTTGTTACAATTGAAGAAATTCAAAATGTACCTGGAATTGGATCGGCCATATTTGAAAAGATCAAAGATTACATCACGGTGTCTAATTCTCCTTGAACCGAATTGAGGAAAAGAGATGGAGTTGAAAAATCAAATCGAGACATCCCTTAAAGAAGCCATGCGGTCTGGTGATGAAACACGCAAACGCACACTACGGTTGATCATCGCCAGTATCAAGAATGCCGAAATTGACAAAGGCTCGGCTCTGGATGATTCCGGTGTTTTGGGAATTATTCAAAAAGAAGTAAAAATCCGCAAAGAGGCGCTGGAAGGCGCCGAACAGGCACACCGCGACGACCTCAAGGAAATGACCCTTGCAGAAATCAAAATTCTGGAAGAGTTTTTACCCAAACAATTAGACGAAGCCGAGCTAAGAGAACTTATCAAAACCGCAATTGAAGAAACTCAGGCTAAAAGTCCCGCCGATACAGGCAAGGTAATGAAAATTCTCATGCCAAAAGTACAGGGACGCGCAGCCGGGGATCAGGTTAGCAGGCTGGTAAGGGATTTGTTATCTCAATAAAAGACAATGAACAATAACCGGGGCTGGATTTTTGCCAGGCGGATTAATCGAAATCTCTTTCGATTAGTTTTACTTATCCTCACCAGTATTCTCTCTTGGGGAGCAATGGTGCTGCCAATTGCCATTCGCCAGCCCATTGCCCCTTTACAAATTGGTGATGTTGCCTCTCAAGATATTCAAGCCCCTTATGATCTTTCCTACGTCAGTCAGGTACTGACCGACCAAGCTCGTCAGGATGCACGCAATCGGGTTGCCCCTGTCTACCTTCCCGCCGATCCTGCGATAGCCCGCCGGCAGATTGAAAAATTGAGAGTAACCCTGAATTTCATCACCAACATCCGTTTTGATACTTTCGCAACCCCCGAACAAAAATTTGCTGACCTTTCCGCAATACAGGATATTCAAATTTCTCCTGAAACAGCCGAAGCCATTTTAGAATTAAGCGACTCCCGCTGGCAAACCATCCAACAAGAATCCCTCTCGGTTTTGGAGCAGGTCATGCGGCGGACAATCCGCGAAGACCAGGTAGAAGATGCCCGTCGCAGCATCCCGACCTTGATCAGTTTTTCCTTGCCGGAGGATCAGGCGAAAATCGTTGCGGAGCTGGTAACTCCATTTGTTGTACCCAATAGCCTGTACAGTGCAGAGCTGACCGAACGGGCGCGAGAAGAAGAAGCCCGCAAAGTTGAGCCTATCGTTAAAACCTATCTCGCCGGAGAAACGATCATCCGCCGCGGACAAATCATCACACCACTGGCGTGGGAAGCACTCACCGCTTACAACCTCATTCAACCACGAAGTCAACAGGAAAATTTACTCGCAGCCTTTTCCCTGATCGGACTGATTACTGTTTTCACCGGTCTTTACTTCAACCGCCGTAAAATGCCGCTGGTTGAGAACCTGAAAGGCTTGTTGCTGCTTTCCATCACCTTTCTGATATTTTTATACGGCGCCAAAATTGTCATCCCTAACCGCACCGTACTTCCCTATATCTACCCCATACCGGCATTTGCCCTATCGCTGGCCAGCCTCTTTAGTCTCGAAGCCGGCTTGATCTTTCCAATGATTCTTTCCATTCTGGCAGCTTATGGCTTACCCAACAGCCTTGATCTGACCTTGTATTACATTTTGACCAGCATGATCGGAGTGCTGGTGATGGGTCGAGGGCGTCGCATTGCTAATTATTTTTGGGCTGGTGTTGCCATTGGGTTGAGCGGCACCGCTATTATTCTGGCTTATCGGCTACCAGATACAATCACTGACTTGCTCGGAATTGCTACGCTAAGCGGAGCAGCATTTCTCAACGGTTTGGCATCCGCAAGCCTCACACTCCTGTTCCAGTTCCTTTTCGCTCAATTATTGGGGATTACAACAGCCCTCCAATTGATGGATCTTCTACGCCCTGATCATCCCTTATTGCAGCATATTTTACGAACAATGCCGGGCTCCTATCAGCATTCTCTTCAGGTTTCCAATTTAGCAGAGCAGGCTGCCGAAGCCATCGGCGCTGATGCACTACTAACCCGCGCCGGCGCAATATATCATGACATTGGTAAATCATTAAACCCGTCGTTTTTTATTGAAAATCAAATCGGAAACAAGATTGACTCCCATGATGATTTGGACCCCGAAGAAGCCGCTCAAATCATCATTCGGCACATTACCGATGGCGTTGCGCTGGCTCAAAAATACCGTCTTCCTCGCCGGATTCAAGATTTTATCCTCGAGCATCACGGAACATTGATCACCCGTTATCAGTACTCTCAGGCACTTAAAGCCGCCGGCGGAGATCCATCCAGGGTGGATATTACTAAATTCCGTTACCCCGGTCCCCCGCCTCAATCGAAAGAAACTGCAATCTTAATGCTGGCCGATGGTGTCGAAGCCCGTGCCCGGGCTGAATTACCCAAAGACGACGAAGAACTTCGGAAAATCATCCGAAGTGTGATTGAATATTGTCAGAAGGAAGGACAACTGGATAACACCAATCTGACCCTGCGTGATCTCAGTCTGATTACCGAGTCATTCGTGAACACCTTGCGAAACACTTATCATCCACGCATTAAGTATCCAGAAATTAAAACTCCTCAACAGGCTGGTACTGCCGAAAAAGAAACAGCATCGGTCGAGTCCTCCATTAACCAACCTACTGAGCCCCTAAAAAGCAACGATGATCATTAATATTCAAATCGAACCTCTATTTGAAAACGAAATTTCAGAAGATTTAGTCTCACAAGTCGGCCGGGCAGTTTTAGCCCAATCGCAGGCCGAAAATGAGGTGGAAACCACCATTGTTTTAACAGATGATGAGACCCTCCGCGAACTCAATTCTCAGCATCTGGGAATTGATGCCCCCACAGATGTCCTTTCCTTCCCTGCGGACGAATTTGACCCGGATGAGCAGACGACTTATATCGGGGATGTTGTTATTTCCGTTCCTCGGGCAAGGGAGCAAGCAAAGACAGCCGGTCATCCCTTGGAAAATGAAATCAGCCTTCTGGTTGTACATGGTCTCTTACATCTTCTGGGTTACGACCATGACGTTGAGGAGCGAAAAGCGCTCATGTGGGAAAAACAAGCCGAGATTCTCACCAATCTGGGAATTCACATCAATCAACTTCCCGAATGACCATGCTGCGATTTTTCGTCGGACGGCGACCAGCCTTCAAACACGCCTTTCAGGGTCTGAAATTTGTGCTGCAGACTCAGTACAACGCCCGCATTCATCTGGCGATGACCATCCTTGTGGTCATCTTTGGTCTTCTCCTGAGATTGAGCAATTTAGAATGGGCAATTATCGTTATCGCAATTGGATTGGTATGGATAACCGAGATCATCAATACCGCACTCGAAGCTCTGGTTGATCTGGTAACCCAACAGTATCACCCACTTGCCAAAATAGCCAAAGATACCGCTGCCGCGGCGGTTTTATTTGCATCCTTTATTGCGGTGCTGTTGGGTATTGCTATTTTTACACCCCACCTCCTCTACTTATTCTTTAAATTCAACCTGAATCCATGAGCCACAGCAGGAGAAAAAATGTCACAATTTCGCTTCGGTACAGTTGGTTCACCCGTTTCAACCCCCAAAAAGCCAGGGGGGAGTGTTGGAGCTGTTCAGCAGATCCACACCCTGGGTCTATCTGCTCTTGAATTGGGGTGGGTTCAATCCGTCAGGGTTTCAGAGGATACTTGCCGGCAGATTCAGGCAACCGCTGCCCAATTGGACGTCGCCATCAGCGTTCACGCCCCCTACTTCATCAACTTGAACGCAGATGATGAGGAATGGCCAAAATCTCGTCAACGATTAATGGATGCAGCTTATTACGGCTTTTTAGCCGGCGCAACGGATATCGTGTTTCACCCCGGTTCTTATTTTAATCACCCGCCCCATGAAGTCAGAGAGAAGGCAATTCAACGCCTTGCGGGTTGTGTGAGTGAACTTGAAGCCAATAATATCCATGTAATTTTACGCCCAGAAACGATGGGCAAATCCGCTATGTTGGGTTCCTTAGAAGACACATTAATAATGAGCCAACAGGTGGAACACGTACAGCCTTGCCTGGATTTTGCTCACCTTCACGCACGTGCCGGTGACGGCTCGATGAATAGTCGTCAAGAGTGGCTGCAGGTACTCAAAGATTACCAAAACGCTTTAGGAGCCGAATCCCTCCAAAAACTGCATATTCACCTTTCAGGAATTGAATACGGCGCTAAAGGAGAAAAAAATCACCTTCCTCTGCGTGAATCCGATTTTGCCTTGAGAGAGTTATTTCTGGCCCTTAAGGAAATGAACTGCTCGGGCAGAATTCTATGCGAAAGTCCTGTTTTGGAAGAAGACGCCCTGTATATGAAACAGGTCTGGGGGGAATTATAGATATTCTTTTAAGTTGTGTTCAACCGCATAGGCAGCTGCCTCCGCTCGATTGCTGACACCCAACTTTGAGAGGATGCTGCTAACGTAGTTTCTCACGGTGCCTTCTCCTAAAAACAGCACCTTTGCAATTTCTCGATTGGTCTTCCCCTCCGAAACCAGCAGTAGAACATGCTTTTCCTGCTGGCTCAGGTTGGCAAAGGCAGAGGCTTCCTCTTCTTTTACCGCCCGCCGCACTTCTTGAAAAACCCGCTGAGTCACAGCCGGATCCAATAGTGCTTCACCGCGACCGACGGCTTCAATTGCCCGGATCAAATCCTCACCACCAATTTGCTTCAAAACATAACCGGAGGCACCCGCTCGAATTGCAGAAAAGAGCATTTCATCCTCAGCGTAGGAGGTCAGCATAATCACTTTGGTTTCGGGATACTTTTGGGTAATTTCTTCACAGGCTTCAATTCCCGATGCCCCCGGCAAACGAATATCCAGCAGCACAACATCCGGTCGAAGTTGAGCTACTTTCTCTAAGGCTTCTTTTGCTGTTCCCGCTTCCCCCACTACTTCAAATTGGGGATGATGTTCCAGTAAGGCTTTCAACCCAAGGCGCACAACTTCGTGATCATCAACCAGTACGATGCGTTGTTTGCTCATAATTGCCTCCACGCGAAAGTATAGCGAATTATCCCTTCTATGGCAAGCAAAATGATGACCGAACGTAAAAGGATTGAAAATTCTTGAAGTATGAAGTTTTGTACAATTTCTAATCTTTTTAATTTGGAATTCTTCCATGGCTGTGGTAAACTAAATATAGGGCGGAATAATAAATTCGCTCACGATGAATGATCAGGGAAATCCTTCAGCAATAATATGAATTCAAGTCTCAACCGCACGGTCATTTATATCGAAGACGATCAGGAAATGATTGACCTGGTATCAATGATTTTAAGCCGGCGCGGCTACACTGTGCAAGGGGCGCAAGGGGGGAAGATTGGCCTGGAAATGGTCAGGCAGGAACCGCCCAATTTGATTTTGCTGGACTTAATGATGCCGGATATGGATGGCTGGGAGGTTTACCAAAATCTCAAGTCCGATGAAAAAACCAAAAACATCCCCGTCATTGTCATTACTGCCAAAGCACAGGCGATTGACCGAGTACTTGGTTTGCACATCGCACACGTAGATGATTACATCAGCAAGCCATTTCGACCTCAGGAATTACTGGAAAGCATCGAAAAAGTACTTTCAAAGGCCAAAAGCAAGGACCGCTAAATCACTTCAATGGCCCGCTGGGTTATCGTTCAAAACTTGAATCGCACAGAAACACCCCCCATAAAAGCCCGTCTTTGTGATTCTTTTTGGGCAAAGTTGCGCGGTTTGATGTTTCAAAAGTCTGTAGGGGAACATGAAGGCATCCTGATTGACGAAAATTCAGATGGGGTTGTCACCACAGCCATCCACATGTTTTTCATGCGCTTTCCCATCGCAGCCATCTGGATTAATTCGAATTTAGAAGTTGTGGACACCCGGTTAGCCCGTCCCTGGGCTGCTTATCATGCCCCGGTTCAGCCAGCCCGTTATGTTTTGGAAACCCACCCCAACCGCCTTCTCGACTTCAAAGCCGGTGATCGGGTAAAATTACTTCATGGTTAAAACTCTTCAATTAATTCGTATTATTGTTATCCTTGCTGTTGTATTCACACCCTTTATGAAGGTTGCCGCCCAGTCTTCAAATGATTTGCCGGTTTACATCGTTCAGGCTGGCGACACGATCAATTCTATTGCATTGCGGTTTGGAATTTCTCCTCAAGATCTGATTGCTGTCAATCAGATTTCCAACCCCGATTTGCTTCCAGTAGGCACATCCCTGAAAATTCCCGGATTCGAAGGCGTTTCCGGCACATTAACCCTCAGCATTGCCCCGCTGGGAGCCAATCTGCGAACCATCAGCCGCCAATATGAAGTAGATGAAGACACCATCATTCGATTAAATCAATTAACCAGCCCTGCCCAAATTTACGTAGGGTCAACGCTGATCTTGCCTGAAAAAAATCCATCCGCAGGGATCAAACCCTTGAAAGCGCTTGGCGAGGGAGAATCTGCTCTTGAAACCGCAGCCCAATTTTTGTCCAACCCATGGAAACTGGTCATCTACAATCAAAAAGAAAGTACTACCCGCTTTCTTAGCCAGGAATTGATTTTCAGCGACATTTCAGGAGATGAGAGTGGATTATTTGGCTCGCCCTGGTTAAAAAACGTCGAAATCACACCTCTCCCTCTGCGACAGGGCAAAACCCATGTGGTGAGAGTTTACACCTCAAAGCCCCTCAATCTTTCTGGCTCGTTGAATAATGTTCCGTTATCATTTTTCAAGGAACAAGAAAATCAATATGCGGCTATTCAAGGAATACACGCCATGGCACAACCCGGCCTGGCCCTGTTAACCCTCAAAGCCCAGGACGATGCGCAAACGAGTTTTGAGATAGAACAACCCATTTTACTGGAACCGGGATATTATCCGCAAGATGTCCCTCTCACGGTCGATCCTTCCACTTTGGATCCGGCCATCACTCAACCCGAAGATGAACTGATCCGAACTGTGACCAAAACAGCCACCCCACAACGCTACTGGACGGAAAAATTCCGGGTGCCGGTAGATGAACCGTGTATTCGTTCGTGGTTTGGCAGCCGCCGCTCTTACAATAACAGTGGCTACATCTACTTTCACACCGGTGTGGATTATGGCGTCTGCGCCAATAATTTAAATATTTACTCACCGGCACCCGGCGTGGTTGTTTACGTCGGTGAATTGACTGTACGAGGAATTTCGACGATTATTGATCATGGTTGGGGGGTTTATAGCGGTTTCTGGCATCAGAGCGCCCCCAAGGTGAATGTCGGCGATTTTGTTGAAACCGGCCAGATCATCGGCGAAATTGGAGGAACAGGACGGGCTACCGGCCCCCATCTTCACTGGGAAGTATGGGCAAACGGCGTTCAGGTAGAACCGCTGGATTGGCTGGAAAAGGTGTACCCATAAAATTGTCAACATTTATCATTATCAGGGTATAATAACACTGTAATGAAGCGCATATTTTAATCCATCGAGCAACAGGAACATGCCAGTTCAGATCGAAAACCTGCAAGAAAAGTATTGGGAAAAGTTTGAAATTCAAGAAGAAGATCTCGAATTTCTTTACAACCATCTTCTGGAAATTGAAACACCACTCACGGCAAAAGAATTAGCAGAAGTTTTAATTCGAGAACGCATTCGCCGCGAGACAGAGCGCCTGTTGGAGCTCCAATCTGCACGGGGTGAAATTTATCAACCCCAAAAAACCTACCAACCGGGCGAACACCTTCAATTTCCCGCCTTAAATTGGGTAAAGGGGAAGGTACTCTCGGTACGACCTGGATTCAACCCAGATTTGCCTGCTTTTGAAGTCATTAAAGTTGAGATGGAAGATGGTAGTATTAGAGAGTTTGCCGCCTCATTACCAGATCATATTCTAAATCAGTCCATCCAAAGCGAAATTAACGAACCGGCGCTCAATCCCGATTTGATCTTAGAAAAATACAGCGATCAGATTGCCGATTTACTTACCCAAACTTTTGAAACCGTTGCGGATCTCGTTCAAATTGCTGGAGCGTGGTTTCCGCGTTCTCTTTTGGTAGATGTCAGCGTTGGGCATCTCAACCTGGCCGAAGCATTGTTGGAGATGTCTGGCGGCGGTCCGCTGCCTACTGAGGTGATTTTAGATCAAATCGAACTGCCTACCGATGTCAATCGCAAACTGACCGAATTCTCGATGAATCTGGCATTGCAGGAGGATAACCGCTTTGACGAGGTCGGTCCTGCTGGCAAGACCCTTTGGTTTTTGCGACGGCTGGAACCGGAGGGAGTGCAAAACACCCCCCTCTATCTCCGCTACCAACCCGTCTCAGTAGACACCAGTGTAGCCAGGTCGGAAATCGAAGCCCTGAATCGACTGGTATTCGATGAACTCGAACCAGAAGGGGATTTGCCAAAGAAAGCCGAAGAAATTGAGGTCAGTTTAATTTTTCCACATTGGCGGGCTGGTACAATTCCTCTCTCCAGAAGCATTGCCCGCCTTTTCCCAACAGCGTATGAAGCCCCACGGGTGCGCTTCCTCTTTGTGGATGAAGAGACTGGCAAAGAATTTCCTGGCTGGGTAGTGCGACCAGGCCGCTATGTTTTTGGCTTAAGGGAATGGATTGAAGAAAAAGAATTAATTCCGGGTTCTTTATTCGTGGTTAAGCAAGGTAAAGAACCGGGCAAAGTGATCATTAAAGCACTCAAGAAAAAATCAACCAAAGAATGGTTGCGAACCGTTCTTGTAGGCACCGATGGCGGTGTGGTGTTGACCATGCTCAAACAACAGATTGGGAATGAATATGACGAGCGAATGGCAATTGCCATTCCCGACGTGGCAGCCCTCGATCAAGTATGGGAAACCGGCACTCGCTATAAAACATCACTCGAAAAAACCATCCTCAGCATGATGCGAGAAATGGTTAAATTATCCCCTCAGGGACATGTGCATGCGCAGGAACTTTACGCGGCCGTTAATCTGGTACGGCGCTGCCCGCCCGGTGTATTGGTCTCCATCCTGGCTAATCAACCTAATGTTCTTCATCTCGGTGATTTGTACTACCGACTAAGCGACCAAGACTTAGAGGTCTGAAAAAATGAGCATTTCCAGCCGCTTCAGTCTCATTAAACCAACCCTGCAAACCCCTTTTCACATAGATTTTGAATGGTGGAAAAGCCATGACCAAAATTGGCGGGTTTTCTTGCTGAGTTTTTTATGCCCTGAACACCAGAGTTTTTTCGAAAGCCTGGGTCAGGAGACCTGGATTGATTGGGTCAACCCTCAAACCGCTGAAGTCACTCGGGTGGATGGTCTCCAGCATACCTTGATGGTACATTGTGCTAAATTACCCGGATTTTTATCTCAAAACACCTCGCTGGTCAATGCAGTTTTTCGGGTTTTCCTCTCCAACGGAAATACTCCGCTGACTCCCGTTGAACTCGCAGAAATCATCGGTAGGCCAGCCGATAAGATCTTACAAACATTCTCCGGTACAACGGTCTATCAAGGAATTCGTCCTTTTCAAAGGGGATAAGTGATTGAATTAGATACAACCTGATAAAGGTTCATGCTGGCTGTGCTATAATTGAATTTGATCAATTTACATCATGATAATTTATGGGTGCTCGCCCATCGTTCCTGATCCATGAACTGCCCCTGTAGCTCAATGGACAGAGCACCGGACTTCTAATCCGTTGGTTGTGAGTTCGAGTCTCACCAGGGGCGCTCAATTTACCAAAGGAGTTGGCGTATGACTTACCTTGAAAGAAACGGTGTAATCACATTTGCAGGGAAAGACGTTACAGTCGTTGGTTCTGACCTGAAAGCAGGTGATTTGGCACCGGAATTTACCGTTCAGGCACAAGATTGGTCCACCGTGTCCGGATTGAGCGCAACGGCCGGGAAGGTACGAATTATTGCTTCTGTTCCATCTTTGGAAACTGCAGTATGTGATCGCGAAACCAGACGATTTAATGAGGATGCAGTCAATCTTAGTAAGGATATTGCCATCCTGGTAATCAGTACAGACCTTCCATATACTCAAAAACGGTGGTGCGGTGCCGCTGGTATTGATCAGGTTATGGTCCTGTCCGATCACATGGATGTTGACTTTGGTAAAAAATATGGTGTTTTACTCAAAGAGCTGAGGATACTCAGAAGGGCTGTTTTTGTCGTTGACCGCAATAATCAGATCACCTATGCCGCTTACATGCCAACCATCGGGGCAGAACCGGATTACGATGCTGTTATACAAGCCGCAAAGCAGGCATTGTAGTCATTGTTTTATTTTAGTGGAGGTACGATGGTGACCATCTATTTCAAGTCCAGAAAGTCTCATGCCAGTTTTACAGGTTTGGAAGAAGCCACACCCGCCTTGGGAAAAAATCTAAAAAACTGGAATAATAATCATCCCCACCAGTGGCAACCCGCCACTGATATTTACGAAACTGAGGATAAAATCATCGTCCTTATGGAAATTGCCGGGATCAAAGAAGAAGATTTGACCATCCTGCTCCATCAGGGCACTCTGGTTGTTCAAGGCATTCGTCGTTTCAATTACCAGTCACCTCGTGCCATTCACCAGATGGAAATACCCTACGGTGAATTCAATGTGGAATTACATATCAACATTCCCGTGGATGATTCGCAAATCGAAGCCATATACGATCAGGGATTATTACGAATAGAAATTCCCAAAGCCCGCCCTAAACAAATTCACATCATCAAGGAATAAGCGAGCGGTATGCCAGCATCAAGATGGAACATTGACTTAAATCAATTTTATTTTCAATTTGACGCCGAAGAGGAAGGCTACGAAGAGGTCTTTCTTAGTTCGGACGAAGGGGAAGAAGAAATTTTCATTGAAGAACCGATCGCTACACAACCCGAAAGTAATCAACCCGAAGAAGTCGTCAAATTACCAGAAATTTTGCCAATCCTCCCATTAAGAGGATTGGTGGTTTACCCCCAAACCGGGGTTCCTTTGACGATTGGACAACCACGTTCCATTCGTCTGGTGGATGATGTGGTTACCGGCGACCGTTTTATGGGGTTGGTTGCATCAAAACACCCTGAAATTGAAAGCCCCGACCCCGAACATCTTTACAAGGTGGGCACCGCTGGATTAATTCACCGAATGTTCAGAGCCCCGGATGGCACAATTCGATTACTGGTTCAGGGTTTATTCCGTTTTCGCATCATCGAATTTGTGGCAACAGAACCCTATCTCAAAGCCCGCATCGAGGTGATCCCCGAAAAACAGGAAACCGGCTTAGAAGTGGAGGCCTTGGCTCGCAATGTCCGCGATCAATTTGCGCATATTGCGGAAATGATTCCTTCCATGCCGCGTGAGCTGGTGGCAACTGTTACTTCCATTACCGATCCTCTCCAAACCGTTTATACGATTGCCAATCTCCAGCGGATGGATATCGAAGATGCGCAGGAAATTCTTGAACTGGATTCAATTACCGATAAGCTTCATAAGCTGGTAACTCTACTGACACGCGAAAGCGAAGTTTTGGAGTTAAGTCAGAAAATTCAGAAAGAAGCGCGCTCCGAAATTGACAAAGTCCAGCGTGAGTACTTTTTACGAGAACAATTAAAAGCCATCCAGCGTGAATTGGGCGAAACTGATGAACAGGCTGCCGATGTAGAAGAATTCCGCAAGAAGATCGAGGAAGCCGGCATGTCTGAAGAAGCCCGCAAACTGGCCCAACGCGAGCTCGACCGCCTCTCCCGTTTACCGACCGCTGCAGCAGAATATGGCGTGATACGCACATTTTTGGATTGGTTAGTTTCGTTGCCGTGGTCAAAAACGACACCGGACAATCTTGATATTGCCCACGCCAGAGAAGTCCTGGATCAAGACCACTATGGTTTGGAGGACATCAAGGAAAGAATCCTTGAGTACCTGGCTATACGAAAATTAAGACTGGACCGTGCGGCTGAATTTGCTCAGGAAACTACCCCGGACGTAATCCGCCGCCAACGTGAGGGGGTGATCTTGTGTTTTATTGGACCTCCCGGCGTTGGCAAAACCTCATTAGGGCAGTCCATCAGCCGTGCAATGGGACGGAAATTCGTTCGGATTTCATTGGGCGGCGTTCGAGACGAAGCGGAAATTCGCGGACACCGCCGCACTTATATTGGGGCAATGCCCGGGAGAATCATTCAGGCTTTACGCAGGGTCGAAACTCGCAATCCCGTTTTTATGCTGGACGAGATTGATAAACTCAGTTTTGACTTTCGGGGCGATCCGGCTTCGGCCTTATTGGAAGTGTTAGACCCCGAACAAAATCAGGAATTTCGAGACAACTACATTGAAGTCGCTTTTGATCTCTCACAGGTGATGTTCATCACCACCGCCAACCAGATGGAAACCATTCCCGGTCCTTTGCTGGACCGCATGGAGATCATCCAACTCTCAGGTTATACCGACAGCGAAAAATTCGAAATCGCAAAACGATATCTGATCCCTCGCCAATTGAAGGAAAATAGCCTCCGGCAAGATGAAATTGAGTTCACGCCCAAAGCATTGACTACCATCATCCGCCATTACACGCGGGAAGCCGGTGTACGTAACCTCGAACGGGAAATTGGATCAATCTGTCGTAAAGTAGCCACAAAAATCACCGAGGGCAAAATCACCCGTCAAGTCGTTGATGAAAACACCATTCGGGAATTTTTAGGCAGACCCAAGTATCTGGGCACTGAGGAAATTCAACGCCGAACCGAAATCCCCGGTGTGGCTACTGGTCTGGCATGGACTCCGGTCGGTGGTGATGTATTATTTATTGAGGCCACCATTATGCCGGGGAGTAAAGGTTTCATCACAACCGGTTCGGTAGGTAAAGTCATGCAGGAATCGGCACAGGCAGCCCTCTCTTATGTGCGTTCCCGCGCCGCTCAACTCGGTATTGATCCAAATATCTTCGAAAAATCCGACATTCACCTTCATATTCCAGCCGGCGCTCAACCCAAGGATGGCCCATCGGCCGGAGTTACGATGGCAACTGCTCTCGTGTCATTGCTTACTGGCAGGCTGGTGCGATCAGACGTGGGCATGACGGGTGAAATTACCCTTCGCGGGCAGGTTTTACCAGTTGGGGGCATAAAAGAAAAAGTACTTGCTGCTCATCGTGCTGGCTTGAAAACTGTTATCTTGCCCAAAGGCAATGAGGCCGATTTGGAGGACTTACCCGAAGAAGTGCACAACGCCATCCAATTTATCCTCGTCGAAAGAGTTGATGAGGTTTTAGAACATGCTCTGGAACAAAAAGTTGAGCAGCCCGCCCAAGTTTGAAATTGGGTAGAAAGACGGATTTATGACGAAGGTATTAATCATTGAAGACGATCTCTCGATGCGTTCTTTACTGAAAACATTACTTGAAATTGAGAATTTTCAGGTAAATGTTTTGGAACTCAATGATCCCGTGGATCTGGTCTCACAAATCCAAAATTCCGATCCTGACGTCATTTTGATGGATGTTAATCTCAAAAGCACGGATGGCCTGGCCATATTGCGACAAATCCGTCATGGCGCACCGGAACAAAAAAAATTCCGAGTGATTATGACATCTGGCGAAGATAAAAAACAAGAATGTCTGATGGCTGGGGCGGATGAATTTTTACTCAAGCCCTACATGCCAACAGACTTGATTCAGAAACTCAAATTGCATTCTTAAGTTTATTCCCAAACAGGAGAAAATGTTTGGCTAAAAAACAATCCCTCACAAATTCGCAATGGTATACCATTGATCTTCACATTCATACCCCCGCTTCGAGCGATTATCAACAACCCGAAGTAACTTTCTTGGACATCTTACAAAAGGCAGAAGCCCGCGGGTTGGATATGATCGCGATTACCGATCATAATACGGTTGCTGGCTACCGAAAAATGATGGAGGAGATTCACTCCCTTGAATTTCTCGATAAACTGGGCAGGCTTTTGCCTGCCGAAAAACAACGATTAGAGGAATACCGTCGTTTACATTCAAAAATACAGGTATTACCGGGCTTTGAATTTACAGCCACATTCGGTTTTCATATCCTTTGTATCTTCCCTCCAGAAAAATCAATTCGAGAACTGGAACATCTCCTTCTGAGTCTTAACATCCCGCCTGATCAGATTGACGAAGGCTCTCAAACCGTTGGTGCAACGGAGGATGTTCTAACCGTTTATCGAGTGGTCAATGAAAATGGCGGCCTCGTGATTGCGGCTCACGCCAATTCCAGCAATGGAGTAGCCATGCGCGGCTTCAATTTTGGCGGACAAACCAAAATTGCGTTTACACAAGACCCCCATCTCCATGCACTTGAAGTAACCGATCTGGAACAAAAAGGACCTCGCACAACCGCAGCTTTCTTCAATGGAACAAAACCGGAATATCCGCGTCGGATGCACTGTATTCAGGGGTCAGACGCCCACCGTCTTACTTCCGACCCAACCCGGAAGAAAAATTTTGGGGTAGGCGAAAGAGCCACCGATGTCCTCTTACCAGAATGTACTTTTGAAGCCCTCTTAGAACTCTTCAAAAGCAACGATTTCTCCCGCACGCGCCCCCATCAACATAAAGAAGAAGCTGCCGGGTTTGATTTTGTTCAAAACGCTCAGGAAGAAGGCCCGAACATCATTCAGGATTTTCATGAAAGCATGACCGTTCGGGGTGGCAAGTTGTACGCCATTCTGGCGGATGTTTGTGCTTTTGCAAATACCAACGGCGGGACACTTTATATCGGGATCAGTTCCGATTCTAAGAAACCTCCTGCCGGAATTCAAGATGTTGAACAAAGTATCCATACCCTCGAAAAAGAAATCAATAACCGGATCAGTCCACCTTTGCATTGCACAATTGATGCCCTGGACTATAAAGGGAAAAAGATTATTCGGATATTAATCCCGCGCGGTGAAGAACCCCCCTATGCTGTGGATGACAATAAAATCTACATTCGCGATGAAGCCGAAACTGGATTAGCTGTAAGAGATGAAATTGTCAGTCTGGTGCTACGCAATAAAAATGCTATTTTGCCTGCACCCAGCGAGATCAACCCATTCGACTCCGTTCAGCCGTCCGAAGGAATCCGTGACGATTTAGGCGTGGAGCCCCGCACCGGCGTGGAGGTTTTACCCCCCGAAGAACGGCAGGGGAAACAATACTTTACCATGCGCGACCTTCGCAACGGCAATGTGGTCAAAAATGTGACCCGGGCTTCGGCCCGTAAACTCTGGCATTACGCCATTGATCGCTATACCGAAACCGTCAAGTCCTTTGAACCCACCAGAATTAAATGGCTTGGGGATTATGGCTTATTACGAAAGCATAAACAAGGAAATATCACCCGGTTTGATCTTATACTTCGCACGCCTCAGGGCTATCGCTACTTTTTTGGGGTCACTGAAGATGGAATTCACGGGCAATGGCGTAAAGTAACCGGTATTGATGATGGTGAAAGATGATTCGCGTTGGTATTATTACCATTTCTGACAGAAGTTTTCGAGGTGAGCGGGATGACCTTTCGGGACCAGCCCTGGCGAACCGGGTCAAAAGCGCTGGTTTTTGTGTCGTTTCCACCATTGTCCTTGCTGATGAGTTAGATCAGATCAAATCATGCCTGATCGAATGGTGCGACTCGGGTAATTTTGACCTGATCCTGACAACTGGCGGCACGGGTTTTGCGCCGCGGGATATTACCCCCGAAGCCACATTGGCCGTCCTGGAAAAAAGTGCCCCCGGCATTGCCGAAGCAATGCGAGCCCAAAGTTTGAAAATCACCCCTCATGCCATGCTCTCCCGTCAACAAGCCGGCATAAGAAAGAAAACGCTCATTATTAATTTACCTGGCAGCCCCAAAGGAGCAGTTGAAAACCTCGAGGTTGTACTACCGGTGATCCCCCACGCCATTGAATTGCTGCAGGAGAACCCTGCGGCAGAGAAAGGACATCAAAAAACATAAGAGGAAAGTGAACTATGGCAGAACATAATACCGAGTTACGCAATGGTCATAAACGCACTACCGTAAAGTTGGATCCAGGCGAAAGCGTAGCCCTTTGCCGATGCTTCCAATCAAAAGAATTTCCTTTTTGTGATGGTACTCATAAAACATTGGATAGCGATTTAGGTCCAGTAATTGTTCAGGCGCCCAAACCGTCAGAAACAACAAAATAGCCCTTTTAATTAGCGTTCGTTTTCCAGAGCTTTTTGAAGATCATCTCCATTGCGGATGATGCGCAGCGGGATTCCATAGGCTTTCAACCTTTCGAAGACCCCGCATTCCTTAGGGTGTGCACCAAAACTTGCCGGGTCTAAACCGATGACCACTGGTCTCAGGTCCTTGCGCAAAAGGATCTCTATCGCCAGTTCAAGGACTTCGGAGCAAATGGCTGTGATTATCACCACAGTACTGCCTTTAGGAATCTGGCTTGTTTGGCCCTCAATCAAGCCGGTAATGGGTAAACTCCCCTCCGGCTGTAGAAAGGCCAGGGTTTCCAGCAACTTTCCCATTTGCCTCACGCCTTTCTCGGCGGGTAAGACACTCAACGTCTGGGCTGCACAGGCAAAGCCCACCGAGCGGCCGTGCTTTAAGTAATAATCCGCAACTGATGCGGCGCAGGAAACCCCATATTCAAAAGAATTTGGCGGTAATGGAATGATCAGCTTTTGGGGAATGATCCAGTAATGATTGGCTCGATCAATTCGTTGAGTGTCGGCCATTGCCGAGTGAGTGCCAGCTTGTGCATCCAGCAAAATCCATACATCCGCCTGCGGGTCTTGTTCGAATTCTTTCACCATCAAGCGGTCTTTCCGTGCCGTCGTCTTCCAATGGATTCTATTCAAGGGATCGCCGGGAGCATATTCCCGGACTCCTGCCGCATAAGGGGTAACTTCAAGGCTTTTCCGCCTTAACGCTCTCCCCCCCGGTAATTCGCCACCCGGTTCTGGAAATTTTTGCAAATTTACCATATAGGGGAAAACTAGCAAGGTTTTATCGGCAGGTATGATTTTGTTTACTGCGAAAAATCCAAACGGATCACCCGAAATCAAAACCGTGGGTCCAAGACGAAATGCTCCTCTCTGGATCAATAATGTCCTGGAAAAATAGGAGCGGCTCTGCCTGGGACCGATACCTGAAATGACTCGGGATCCCTGTTTCTCAGGCAATGGAGATAAATCTTTAACTTCAATCCACAACCTACCGTACCATGATTCGTTGTGGACTTCAAATCTTTCTTCAAAAATCTGCCCTACTGGCAACCTGAGCACTCGCGCACTTCGTACAACACTTAATCCGCCCAATGCCAGTACCGCCCACAAAAACGCTATGGTTATCAATGCCAGTAAAAGGTATATTATCCGATAATATACAAACACAGTTGGTTGTTGGGTTAAATAAGCCCCAACAAAGGAGCCGGCGAGCAGAAGGACGAAGATAAAAAAAGGTGAACGGATTTTCATGCGGTTGAAGGCTGAAATGCAAGGTCCCCGCCCGGAACCGGCACCAGCGTAACCAGCTCGTGAACAATCTGATCGGCGCTCAAGTTCCTCAACCTTGCTGACGGTTGAATAACCATTCGATGAGACAGGATATTTTCAGCCAATACCTTGATATCGTCCGGAAGCACATAATCCCTTCCATGAATAGCCGCCCTTGCCTGCCCCGCGCGGAATAAACCAAGGCTTCCTCTTGGACTTGACCCCAGGTAAACATCTTGATTTTCACGGGTTGCCCGGGTCAATTCCACAATATATTGCCGTAAAGAACGGGATACATACACCGTTCGAATAATCTGTTGAACTTCCAGCAATTCGTCCACTTCAACAACAGGTTCCAATTCTTCGATCGGATGGCGCAATTGTTGAAGCTCCAAAATTTTCATTTCATCATAGAGAGAAGGATAACCTATTTTGATACGCATTAAGAAACGGTCTAATTGTGCTTCAGGCAGTGGAAATGTACCTTCATACTCAATCGGATTCTGTGTGGCTAAAACCAAGAATGGAACAGGCAACGGGTAGGTAACACCATCCACAGTAACCTGACGTTCCTCCATTGCCTCCAACAACGCTGACTGTGTTTTTGGAGTGGCGCGGTTAATTTCATCTGCCAGGACAATTTGCGCCATGATCGGTCCCGGTCGAAATTCAAACTCTCGGGTAACCTGATTGAAGATGGAAACTCCAGTGACATCACTCGGTAGCATATCCGGTGTAAATTGGATGCGGCTGAATTTTACCCCAAGGCTCTTTGCCAGGCTTCGGGCTAAAATTGTTTTACCAACTCCCGGCACATCATCAATCAAGAGATGCCCCTGACAAAGCAGGCTAATAATGACCAGTTCAAGGGTATGTGTTTTACCCACAATGACTTTTTCCAGATTTTCCATAACCCGTTTTGAAAAGGATTGAACTTTTTCAATGTTCTGATTCATTCAGTGCTCCTCACCGAAATTTGATTGCCATTACAACCGTGATTAGACAAAATATCAAAGTGCCCAAACTGGCCCAAAGAACAAGAGGAAATGCAGTTGGAAGATACCGGAAGGTTATAATGTGATTTCCAGCAGGAACACATACACCTTTAAACAAATAATCAACTCGTTCAACCGAAGCGCTTTGTCCATCAATGGTTGCATCCCATCCAGGATACCAGCTGTCAGCAAAACGAAGCCAGCCGGTGGAATTGGTTCTTACAGCAACTTCAATCAAGTTGACCTCATCACGCAAAACCTCAATAGTGGTATTTGCACCAATCTGATCAGATGCAATTTTACATTGATCTTCCGCCTCAACAATTATACACTCCTCACCACCAGAAAATTCCATTTGTTGTAGAACCATTGACTTAAGAACATTTTCATCCTTTCCGGCAACTCTTTGACATGCCCTCCACATTATTCTTGATTGGGGTTGCAGAGGTATTACATGCCAATCAAGATGATTCCCTAATTGGACAACACTTCCCACCCCGATTTTCTCAAGATAATTTTGACTTTCAACGGGGACAAGATTATTGAGCCAATCCATCCACTGGTTATAACGGTTGGTCACCAACGGATCGAAATTATTGACCATTGGAACACCAAGTAATAAATTCATATTTGGAAGAGGGAGTAATTTAATTTCATCCCAGTTCGAATTTGCATTAAAGTCACTAAACAAAAGGTATTTTTCAAATTTCAACCGATTTTCCACCGTGGACGGGATATAAATCCTTGCATGATTCTCAAGAGGTTTGGAAACAGACGCAGAAGAATTGAAGAAACTTGCTTCCATAAACGGGTTCGAATAAGCCCCTGCTACCCATAAATCCACTACCATAATCCCAACGGCAAAACCTTCCCACAATTTTCTTCTCTTGTGGTTGAATTCACCTTCCCCAGGCGTAAATAAAGCCAGTATAGAGATCAAGAATAACAAAACCCCAAAGGTCAGGAACGAACGTATAAAGGTCTGTTCGATTTGTGGCAATACAATGCCAGCCACCATCGCCCCAATCCCCACAGCCACACTCGCAGCTGCTAACAAACGAAGTCTCTTAATCCCTGCCGCCGTTGGATACCCCCAGGAATGAGCTCCAAGACCGGCGAGTAAAGCCAGAGAAAAAACCGCCAACAACATCCAGCGAGTGGGAGCTTGAAACATATCAAAACCGGGGACATGGCGATATAGCCATGGAAATACCGGCGTGTTTTTCCCCAAACTTAAAACAATCGCAAAGATAATAATCATCCAGAGGAATTTGACCATTCGCCTTTTTTCATAATCAAAATCTGCGACCGGCTTTCGGCTGAAAAGTGAATTAAGCGAATGTAAGGATAAAAGAATGGGCAGCAGACCGATGTAGAGAGCGTCCTCCCAGTACGCCCCAAAACCCCAATAATTTCCCCTACCGGGATTACCAAACAAATCCGGCAATAAGAAACCAAGCAAACGCCATGGCCAAAGAGAATAGTTCATGGCATATTCATAATCCACCGCATCGGATCGCTGCGATTGAAGTAAGTATTCAAGAGTTGGTATCAGCTGCACACTCGCAATCAAAAAAGCCAACACCATTCCCAAGGCAAGAAGGGTCACAATTTTCAGTTTTGTTTTCCACAAGGATATTTTGGCTACGCGAAATACAATCCACGATCCAGCAAAAACAAACGAGTAAAAGGTTAATTGAGCGTGACCCGCCAGCAATTGGTTTGCAGCTATCAACGCCAGCCCAATCATCCACTGCCATTGTTGAGAAAACTTTTCGGATTTGATCAACCGCTCAATCGCCCATATCAACCATGGGAGCCAGACACCAGCCCAGATCATGCTGAAAAAAGATGCACGTGCAACAAAATACCCGCAAAAGCTGAAAGCCAGTGCCGCAATTACCTGGCCACGAGTATTGACGCCCATCTCCCTCAGAAGCAAGGCCGTGCCAATTCCAGCAATCCCCAGATGAACCGCAACCAGCAAGGTATAAGCCCACGCTAAAGCTGGCGCTCCTCCTGCCAAATAAAAGGGGTAAAGGATCCATGATAAGGGGTATAGAAAAGCCGTTTGATAATTGGCAAAAAGCGGCGCCCCCATTCCATTTAAAGGATTCCAGAAGGGAAAGACACCCTCGCTCAATAATGCATAACCATAAGTCCGCCAAGGGATAAACTGAAGCCCGGCAGTCCCCCAAAAAATCACCTTCCCTTCAAGCAGCGGAATCAGGAAAAGTATAAACGGAGCAAGAAAAACAAACCCATAAACCAGATTACCGCTTTTACAAAGAAGTTTCATTCGATAACTTTCCTTAATTTTTAATTATTGGACTAACCTTGTAGATGATATATTTGCTGTTTTCCGTAATTTTATTTAGAAATTCCATTTCTGAACCCGGTTTCATGAACCTCGGAGTTTTCGACTTACTTAAAATCCAGTAGTCCACCTGTTCCTCCTTCAAGAATTTAAAAAATTCAAGCGAATTACCTTTTAAAAATAAAAGATCCACTTGTTCTCTGATCAGTTTAGCTCGAATACTTTCCGGGCCGTGGCCGATAATCACGCGAACTGGAGCATGCGCTGGAAGTAATGTGGAAATTTCCCAATCTGCAAGAACCACAGACTGTTCTGGTATTAATTTTCTTACACTTTCAAATAATTGGACTTCTTCCTTATGCAGGTAGAGGGGAAAAGCCTTTGCAGAAATAACGTCCAATGATCCAGCGAGAAGAGTAAATGTGGTAACAAAATTTATCAAATACCAGGACACCCAAAGTTTTCCTAAACGATTTCTAATATGGATTAACCCGTTGATTGCCAGGATACTTAACACAACAAAACTGCCCTCCGCTAAACGTCTTTGGAGAAGATATGGAGCATATATAAGAAATGGAAGAAGGCAAGTCCATGTAATTAATAGACGGAATTTCGGCCGGGTGTTGTTATTGAGGATACCCACAATCGCAAAAGGGATGATTAAACCGTAAGCCAGGAAATACTCAATCACCGGTGGGGAAAGAATGACATTTTGAGACTGCCACGCTTTTAAAAACGGATCGAGACGAAAGGCAACGAAAGTATATATCACCAGAGGGGAAGAAACCAAAACGATCACGATCAACTTCAACATGTGATCATGTAGATACTTCTTTAAATCATTAAAACCTCTCCTACTGGCCAGGACCAACTCAACCAAGTTGTAAGCAGAGAGAATCAACCAGCCAATAGGTACAGTAAGGGGTTGCATAAAAGCCAGCAGATTCCACAAAACCCCAATGATCACACTTTCCTTCAGGGAGTTGTTTGAATTACTTTCCAGGAATTTTGCTAAACCTATAAATAAAAAGCCTCTGGCCCAAACCAAATGAGGAATTGAAAGAAAAGATAAAAAACCAAAGGTTTCAGGCGAATAAAACTCTAATGGCAGGTATGACCATATCTTATTCAATCCCAAAAAATACAAAAATCCAAGCCCTCCTCCAAATGTAGATAAAATCAACGCTAAAAATCGGCCTGGTGTTTCCCGAATAAAAATTGAGGCAAACCGATAAACTGCATAAAGACAAAAACCAATGCCCACGATACGAAACAAATGGAAAAGAAATATTCTTGTGTGATAGTCGCCATCAGAACCCACCAATTTTCCTAAAAGGAGATATGGGAAGAATGCCAAAAAACCTTTTTGCGGAAAGGCAGTATATGGGGTTTTGAAGAGCCAGGCCCCTTTTGCCCCCGCTAACATTTTTGCCAGATAAGAATTTCCATCTTCTACCCCAATTAATAGACCTGTGTAAAAAAAATCATTGCTCGAATTAAGCCAGCCAACTAAATAAGGAAAAGACGTAATCACAGCTATTATTAGCCAAGATAAAGAAAGACCAATCTTTTCACTTTTCTTCATGGGGCCATCGAAAAGAAAAATAAAGTACCAAACAAAGCCATGCAATAATACTTAATCCCAACCCAATAAAGACCAATCTCGGTCTAAACTCTAATTGTACGGTGTGTTCCCCGTTGGGTAAATTTATAACGGGGAAGAGATTTTCCTTCAAAGTGAAAGATACCGGTTGCCCATCCATACTAATCATCCAGCCCGGATAATAAACATGAGAAACGAATAACCGGCCCGGTCCACTGGCAGTTAGATCAAGTTTATTGGGTTGTACTTTAAGATTGTCAACAGGCAACCGTTCACCTTCATAGTCTATCCATGCTAATCCAATAAAATGGGGGTTCTCGTAAACTCGGCTTTCTGAAAACCGAGCAACCTCATTAGTCTTCAGCGCCGGAATGTCAAACTCCGACACGATAAATCGAACCCCAAGCAGGCTCATTAATTCCAGATCCGGTGTGTAGTTTCGATTGTCTGTTTTTGGATCATCGTTCGGGAAAGGTGGGAGAGTCACGCTATAACGGTCAAGAGGTATGCCGCTTGCCCGGATAAAAAATTCCTGAAATGTGTTCAGGATCAAAGGATCCACGCCATTGACCATTTTGATATTTTGGAGCGCCGCAATATGTTGAGGAATGCTGTATGAGGGTGAATAAATTCGGAATTCACCGCTTTGTGATTTCAAGAATTCAACCACTGCCGGATTTTCGGAAAAAACCTCCGCCCGGGTTTTCCATTGAATGCTTTGCTGATTAACCAGCGATAAATCCACAATTAACAACAAGATCAATATTTTTGCACCCTGAACGATCAAGTGCCTTTTACGCTCCACTAAAGCAATTAGAAAAATAACGCTCAACAGGTTGAAAAAACCCCAGATTAAGTTTGTCGATATTTTCTGCCCCAATAGAACGAAACCCAATCCAAAGAAACCCGTAAAAGCCGCAAAAGGCGTCATAAAAAAGACCGGATCTGGGCGAAACAGATTTTCTCTTTCGAGCAAGTCATGTAGACCCCACGCCGCAAGGATTGCAAATCCCATTCCCCCCAAAAAGTAAAAACGGGTGGGTACTCGCAATAAATCCATGCCGGGTAAAGTTGACAGGATTGAAAAGAATGGTAACGTATTCCCCAGGGAAAGCAGCAGGCTGAGAAGAACTACCAGCCACCAGAATGCGGTTTTCTTACGAAGGCCCGGGATGGATATTGAATAAATAGCAAGGCAAAAAACGAGAGCACCGGGGTACAGAACCCATTCTGCAAAACCACCAAAATCCGGTATCCACAAACCTAAAATCTCTTCAAAGGGTAAAGAATTCACTGCGATGTCACTTTGATTCATTAGAGATCGCGTCGAAAGGTGGGTATATTCGAGTAATGGCAACAACAAAACCGATGCCAGCAGCAAGGCACCCGCGAAAACCAATGGAATTTCGGTAATTTGGTTGGTGATCTCGACAATGGTATTTGTTTTGCGCCTTCGAATCAGGTCATAAACCAACCATCCGGCCCACAATAAAACCGCATACGCCGCCCAGCGCACATCCGCCAGAGCAATCAGCCCTAATATGCCGGCAGAGATCAGCCAGCGAGATTTATTTTGATTAGCCATTTGATTATATACAAGCCAGGGTGTCCAGCAAACGGCATAAATCAGGGTGATATGCCCGGCCGCGAAATGAGCAAACAACTTCGGCATCAATAAGAAAGCAAGCGCCCCTAAAATACTGGCTTCTCTGCGCAAATTTTGATAAACCAGAAACCGTTTAATTCCAACGGCTCCCCAAAACAAATGGAGCATCACAAGAATGTTAAAACCAGTAGGGTATGGGAAAATGTAAGCCAGCCAACCCGGCGGATACCATAAACCTGCCAGCGGATTGGCCGCAAAGGGATAACCGCCCAAAATCAGTGTTGACCAAAATGGAAATGTCCCATGATTTTTGATACTATCCAGAAGATAAATAGCGTTTGGCAGATGAGTAATGGTTAAGTCTGAAAACTCCGAATATCTCGGATAAAAAAAATTATCCCCGCCGATTAGCCATGGTATTAAGGGAATTACCAGGATTAACCACTCAAATTTTTTTCGGATCATGATCCCTGCCGTGTTTCAAGAATAATGAAACGATCATTTTGATACACAACTGGCAATTTCTCCATCCATTTTGAAAATTTAGAAAGAATACCACGAGGCCAAACGAGGTATTCAATCTGATATGATTCGACAAAGCGGCTAAATTCACCTTGACTGATTTCCCCGTCATAAAATTGCTCAAGCCAATCTTGAGTCATATTGGCATAAACCGTCTCAAAAGGATGACCATAGACCACTCGACAATTTGTATAAGCCGGTACGAGTAAGCCAAAATCAGCCGGTGTGAGTATCACCACTTTACGAGGGCAGACCTCCCGGTTCATCCATTCTAAAACGGCAAACTCATCCCGGCTGAGATAAAGAGGCGACCGATGTTGTGTATAAGCCTGTAACGCGCCAAACAGCAAAAACAGGTTTGTAAGCAAAGAAAGCGGTAAAATCAACCAGAACCATTTTCGGAATCGGGAGATCCGGTTTTTTGTAATCCTGCCCAACCCAACCAAGGCAAAAATCCCCACAGGAATAAACCAACCCAATAAAAACCGCCTTTGAAGCGCAAAGGGAAAGTAAGCCAGACCAACCCCGCTGATCAACCACGCTGCGACAAGATTGAGATTCTTGTCACGATCCTGAACAACCCATAATCCAATACCAATCAAAGCAAACAATAGTAGCGGTGCAAACGAGAGCAAAAGTACCCAAAGCGAGGGGGTCGGTGTTTGATTTTGAGCATTCCACTCCCTCAAAAGAGGATCGGAAAGGATCGCAAAATATTGATAAACCAGCACAATACCGGCCGGTAACAAATAAAACAAAGGTAATTTCCATTGAATCTTTTCGCTCTGAAACCACCTGAAAAAATTATAGACCACAATTACCGCAGACCCGACCACAACACCAAAAGGTAAAACGATCGCGAGGATTACCCCCAAAAATGGATCAAACCATTTTACCGAACGGTTTTCTTGAATTCCCGAAAAGAACATCAACAATAATCCAACCCCAAAGGGAAAGTGCGGATTGGCTATCATGCTTAAAAAGGGGTATGCCTCAGCCACCCAAAAATCCATTGTAAAAACACCCAGCGGACCGGCTAACCATCCGAATCCGGTACCAAACAAAATCACAAACAAGAGATAGGAAAACACACTTTGAAGCCACCTGACCTGAATCGTCCGAAGAAACATCTCAATACCGAAACATAAAAAAAACACTGCTGCAATTCGGGCCAGATGAAAAACGAGTGTGGGTTGCAACGAGAAAATTCTGGCAATATGTCCAAGAAAGATATAAAACAAGAAAAGAAACGCACCTGCCCCTTCTTGAGAAGTATACGGCAAATGAAATAACCATTCTCCACGTAAGCCAATTTGCATCTTCGCCAGATAACTGAATCCATCAATCGGATTCAACAAAAATCCACTGTAAATATAATGTGCATCCTGGAGGAGTAAACCTACCAGGAATGGCAACCCACTAAAAATCACAGCAAGGAGGATAATAAATCGAGATATTTTTTGAGGCATAAGGGAATTCGATTTGAAGTATACTTGAGAAGAAATGTACCTGCAATTGAAAATGGACATCCTAATCCGAAACCAGCATCACGCATAAACTTATGAGTCAATCCTTTCACTTGTTTCAATTACAAAAAGTGGATACACGGCTGGATCAAATTCAGCAGCGTATCAACTCAATCCTGCAGGAAATTGAGAATGACGCCCGCTTAAAAACGGCTCAAGAACAACATCGTCGGGCTTTGGAAAAATTCAACCAAATTCAACGGGAATTAAAAAAAATTGAACACGAAGTTGAAATCCGTCGGTTGAAACTAGAACAAAGCGAAGCCAATCTATATTCCGGGAGGATCAAAGTCCCAAAGGAATTACAAGATTTACAAAACGAAGTCGCGTCCTTAAAACGCAGTATTACCTCTCTGGAAGATCAGCAGATTGAGATCATGATTCAGCTGGAAGAGGCAAAAAACGAATTTGACCAACTTCAACAGGCACTCTTGCAGTTTGAAGCTGAAGTCGCTCAAAGCCACGCCGGCTTAATTGGCGAAAAAACCCGACTCGAAAACGACCAGCAAAGGTTATTAACCGAAAAACAGGTAATCCTTTCCCAAATATCCCCCGCCACACTTGCCGAATACGAAAAACTCCGCGAAAAAAAACAAGGTATTGCTGTAGCATCTGTGGAAGACTCTTCCTGCAGCGCTTGCGGGGCAGGCCTTACCCCTGCGCAATGTCAGGCCGCTCGATCCCCCTCCACCATATTTTACTGCCCTTCTTGCGGCAGAATCATCTACGCAGGATAAACCATTATGTTTGGTTTAGATAACTTCGCACTGGATCGGCTTTCCTTCTGGTTGGGTTTCATTGGCGGTACGCTTTTCTGGTTGTTACTCAACCGGCTGTGGAAAGGATTACCGTTTATTCGCCAGACCGTTCAGCAGATCATCGAAGCCAATCGAAGAAAAACCATGTCTGGCGTAGAAAGTGCACTCAGGCAGGATGCCCTCCGCAGAGCTCAACGAAATCATCTGAGCGCTTCTTTGTTTTCGCTGGACGAGATTGTTGTTGAACCCCACCTACTGGCACCACCTCCTCAAGCCGACCCACAAACTACCCTGTCGGTCGAACGGTATGCCTTTCATGTGATGCCATATTTGCCTGAATTTCCAGAATTTGCCACCCGACTCGGCTGGCCACGTTTGACCGTTTTCGAAGCTCTGCAGGGAGGCACTCATCTAGCTCTGCTTGGCGAAGCCGGCTCTGGTAAATCAACCGCGCTGGCATTTATCACCTCCTTGATTGCTCGCCAAGACCAGAAAGCGGCTCATTGGGGAGAGTATTTTCCAGTTTATCTTCACATTCTTGACCTTGAGTTCCAAACTTCAAACCAGAAAGACTTACTTGATCCTATCATCAAATCTCTTTCCGCGTCCGCACCAGTAACTTCTCTACCTCAAATTCCAGGGTTTATTCGCAGCGTGTTCAAGAATGGAAAAGTGATTTGTGTGTTCGATGGTCTTGATGAATTAAACAAAGAGCAATTTCTCAACGTTCAATCTTACCTGAACGAACTGATCTCTCACTATCCATCCATCCGCATTATTACAGCAGTAAACCATCAATACCTCGATGGCTTGGGTCGGCTTTCCTTTGAACCTTTTGTTTTAGCCGGGTGGACCAAGGACGAGTTGACCGATTTTATCAATCGCTGGGGGGTATTGTGGAACAATCTAATTGGGATTGCCGCCTCTCAACAACAAAAACTGGAAATTTTAGATAACCTTCTGGTCACCAACTGGCTCGGTTATGATCCGCTTTACTGTACACCTTTGGAATGGACGCTTAAGGTTTGGGGAGCATTCGCCGGTGATTTGCAAGGGGCTGAAGAATTTACCACCCTATCAGCGCATCTCAGCCGGGTGACTCACTATCGAGTTCCCCTCGCAGCGATGAGTGTTCTCGCAAATGCAATGATCCGAGACCAATCTCCCACTATTGAATATTCGGATGCAGAAAAAGCCCTTTCTGAATTCCGTTTGGATAAAGACGAAGAGGCCAGGTTGATTGAAGAGGAAAAAACAACCAATCCATCCTCTTTACAGAAAGAAATGGGAGCAAAGTCTGTGACCTCCGGCAACCGAATATTATCGATTCTGCTCGAAGCAGGAATCCTTGCAGAACATCAAGGAGACCGTTTAAGATTTTTCTCACCGGTTTGGACGGGTTACCTTGCAGCTACTCAACCTCCATCCCATCCAGTTGTTCCACCCATGCGGCTGTACTCGTCATTGGATGATGCGTACTACCATTACTTGACGATCTTACAACCGGACAACTGGCTGGATGCTTACCTGCAAAGAGATGAATCCCCCTTCTATACCAATCTGATCAACGGTCTGCGTTGGATTAAAGACACGCCATCCAACCATCCCGCTCGATCGCTGGTATTGAGAAAATGTATATCCTTCCTCCAGAATGAGATGATGCCGTACTCCTTGCGAGCCCGTGTTTTAGCCGGTTGTGTTTCCTCAAACGATACGGCTCTAACCCTGCTTTTCAAACAATTTCTCGCCAGTGCTTCCTCGACAATGCGAACCCTGGCTGCCTTAGGATGCGGCGCTCTGCAGGACACCAAAACCATTCCTAATCTAATTTCACTGCTCAATGATGAACATCCTGAAACCCGAATGGCCGCCTGTTTTGCACTGGCGTGTTTTGATAACCCAGATGCAGAGAAAGCAATTCTCAACTGTATTCATTTTGCGGAAGAATCCTTGCGTCTGGCAGCAGCGGAAACATTGACTATGAATGTTCGTAAGGGGCACGCCCGCCTCAAAGAATTAACTGAATCAGAAGATTTGCTGGTAAGAAGATCTGCTGTGTTTGGTTTGTCTCTAATTCAGGAGGAATGGGTAGTGGATTTATTGGAAAAGATGGCCGTGGAAGACAGCCAATGGGTTGTTCGTAACGCCGCTGGTCAGGCTTTGGAAAACCGCCAAAAAGCCAATCCCTTCATTCCGCCGCGTCAAAAAGAACCCGCTGATACTGCCTGGTTGATTGCGTTTGCCGCCAAAAGAGGGGTAGGCATTGCCAAAGGTGATCCAGCCATTCCCTTACTTCTGGATGTTTTAGCAAGTGGTACGGATGAAGAAAAAATTGCTGCCTTGTGGTTTTTACGGCATCACCGCCAGAATTCGGTGATTTCTCAACTTTATCCGTTATTATATTCTCCACAAATTGAGTTGAGAGACACCGCCAATTATGCCCTCTGGTTTATGTCCATATGTGATAACTGAGCCGTTTTAAGAAGGAATTTTTACCAATCTCCCAATAATTTGCTGAACCTGATCCACGCTCACACCGATGATGCTGATTAATTTATGGGAGGTATTTTTTCCGCTAATGATTTCAAAACGATTTGAGGGTACGTCGAAAAGATTGGACAAAAACTTTATCAGATCTGCATCAACGGCCGGATCCTCTTTGGGATTTACCAATCCAATTTGCAAAGTTCCATCCGGCAGCACTTTTTCAACCTTATTGACCTTTGCATTTAGATGCAAACTCACCGTGATAGCCGAACCGGATTTTGCATCATGAAAACGGTTGTTTTTTGAATTCGTCATTGCTCTACCTGAGTGAAGCCAATAGAGAGATTAACAAGGTCTGAACGACTTGAATTAAAATAATCAGAATTAAAGGACTGAAATCAATCATCCCCACTGGAGGCACTACCCTGCGAATCGGGCGGAGGAGTGGTTCGACAATACGATCCAGATTGGCACGAATGGGATGGTAAGGCGACATAAAGTAGGACAGCACCACGCTGACAATCACCACGATAAATAACACACTTCCGATTGCTTGAATTAATGTGATTAATAGATCAATCATCGTTCAATCCTTTGAATAATCTCTTGGCCCCAAAATTGCCTGACCTATTCTTACGATGGTAGCCCCTTCCATGATTGCAGCCGGAAAATCGGCACTGGTTCCCATTGATAATTCAGTCAGTTTTAATTTTGGCAATCTTTCCTGTAAAAAATCACGCATTTGACGCAGTTTACGGAAATAACCCTGCGCCTCTTGTAAGGTAGCAGTTAGGGGGGGCATTGTCATTAAACCGCAAATCTGAAGATGCGGAAATTGCTGAATTTGGTCAATTTCGGGAATCAATTCAGACCAGTAGTCGGGGTCACTGGCCAACCAGCCATATTTGGAAACTTCACCCCCAACATTAAACTCCAATAACACCTTCAGGAATCTGTTTTGTTCTGCAAGAAGTCGTTCCAGTTTTTCCGCAATCCGCAGACTGTCTAAAGAATGCATCCAATCAAAATAAGCCGAAACCAGTTTCGCTTTTCGGCTTTGCAGGTGACCAATCATGTGCCATTGGATCCCCTCCACATCTCGAAAAGCGTGGATCTTCTCCATTGCTTCTTCTGGATAATTTTCACCAAAACTACGGATGCCGGCATTGATGGCAGATTCTACTACTTTCAATGGCTGGCTCTTGGAAACAACCACAATCCGAATTTCTTCCGGTTTTCGGCCGCATTTCAAAGCCGTGTGTTGGATTTCTTCCTGCACACGCAGATAATTACTTCGAATTTCCTCAACACTCAATGGCATCTTGCCAGACAATCCTTCATGATGGTCGTAATTTGATTAATGCAGCAAACCGGCCGGTTTTTCCCTGTTCGGCACGATGAGAAAACCATCGTTTCAAATCACAGGCGGTGCATTGCTGCGCAATTTGAATGGATTTTACCCCAACTTCCCTCAAAAGAATTTCATTTGCTCTCCACAAATCAAAATGAATATCTCCATTGGCAGCCTGAAGAACTTCACCCACTTTATTGCCAAAAGTTTCTGCAACCTCTCTGGCAACATCCTCCTTGATGATGTAATGGTCAACGCCGATGGAAGGCCCGATCCCCGCCAGAATATCGGCCGGTTTGGATTGAAAACTTTCCTGCATAAACTGCACAGTCTTGGATGTGATTTTCTGAACCGTACCCTTCCATCCGGCATGGATCAAACCGATTGCCCGATGAACGGGATCAAACAATAAAATCGGGACACAATCCGCGAACCGCATCAACAAAGTGACGGAAGGATTATTGGTCACGATCGCATCTGCTTTTTCATGAGGGTGATCCAGGGGGCGAGGCTTATCCGAATACAATACCATGTCAGAGTGAATCTGCCATACATCAAAAATTGAAGTAACTTCTATCCCCAATGCTTCAAAGATGCGTCGGCGGTTTTCAATCACATTCTCACGGCTATCACCCACCGTCCCCCCCAAATTGAGAGAATCCCAGGGCATTGGGCTTACCCCTCCCTTTCGGGTAAATACAGCCTGAACAACCTCATCCCCCAGCAAATCAAATTTGAAAAATTCTAAGCCGTTGATCTCAACAAATGGCATAATACCGCTACCCTTGTGATTGAATTTGAGAAACTACAGTTTGTTTTTGGGTCAACAATGCCCTTGTTTCACGCATACTTTCTTCAATCATCGGGAAGAGATACCAGCCAGTCGTACCCCCAAACAGAACCCCCGTAATCGTTCGTAAAATTGGATTGCTCTCCCGCAACACCGGTAATTCAGACAAAAAAGACAGCAGGCTGGGTAATTGCGAAAAGCCGTCAATACCAATTGGCACCAAGCCAAAAATGATCCAGAGATACCAGGGCAACGACTTGATCTTCCTACCGGTGAGAGAAAAAATCAACCCAAAGGCCAGTAAAGAACCATAAATTGCAACATCGCGTTGACAAAGGGCAACTTTATAACCAATCCTGCCAGCCCCATAACCAATTTCCTCCATTCCCGTAAATTGACGGGCAAACGCCAGATCTGCCGGGGATACATTGAACAGTTGCTCATAGGTGGCCATATTTTGCACTTCGGCGAGACTACGCGGATAGTAAGGCTGCATTCCAAAAAGGAACCAGGATCGAAAAGTCAATTGATGACACAAGGGACTGTAAATTGTGTAAAGCACCTTAGCAGGAGCAGTTAGCCCATTCAATGCCAGCACTGGGGCAAAAAACGGCAGCCCAACATACAGGAAAATAAACAAATTAATTAAAAGCATATAACGATGGCTCAACCATAACGATATTCGATCAGCCGAACTGACTTTTCTGCCCCGCTGTATGCGTTTTGAGTAGCTTTCATCACCCACTGCATTCAGATGTCTGGCGCGATCCAGCGCTGCCCCTAAGGTTACACGCAACCGTTGTTCATCAAAGGGAGAACCGAGTCGGTACGGCCCAACCTGGACAACCGGCGCATCTTTTCCATACGCCTCCTTTAACCCCTCATCCTGATCAATGATTACCACCGCCAACTTGTGTGGATAATCATTGCTCAACCGATGAAGCATCTCCACAACTCTTTCTGCGGCTGGGTCGTCTTGCCTTACAAATACGGTCACCACCATCATGGGGCTGCTCCAATTTTTTCTAAATAGGATGATAGCAATACCTCATCCAATTGTCCAACATGGACACCTCTCAAGATCCCATCCTCATCCACAAAGTAAGTGGTTGGGAAACCAAAAACCTGAAACTTTTCGGCAATTTTCCCATCGGCATCCAGCAGGATTGGAAAGGTGATCTCTCGCTCTTCGACAAAACGACGAATGACATTCACGGATTCATTGTAATTAACCCCCACCACCACAATTCCGGAGTTTTGGCGGTAAACTTCCTCAAAAAGCGGCATTTCGGCTTTGCAGGGGTCACACCAGGTCGCCCAAAAATTCAATACAACCGGCTTTCCGACAAATTCCGAAAAGGTTAATTTGTTTCCATCCAGGGATTCGAGTGTAAAGTCCGGAAAGCGTTGACCGGATTGGGGAATTTGGCTTTCGCGTTGAGCTGTCAGAGATTGATTGCCACCCCAAAAAATGAGTACTCCGACCAGACCGCCAAACACCAGACCGCCAAAAAGCAATGCTGCTGTCTTCCAGCTCACTCTGCTTTGCCTCAAAGTCCCAAATCAATAAAGGTACCGAACTGAGCTAATTGATTGAAGACACCCAAAAACAACATGATGCCGACAATAATCATCAACACCCCCATGGCTTTTTCTATATAAAACATGGCTTTACCGTGCTTACGAATGAGGTCGGTTACCCAGCCAATTCCCAAAGCTGCCAGCAAAAATGGAACTGCCAGCCCGGCCGAATAAAATCCCAATAAAACCAAACCCTGATTTACTGAACCACTATTGATGGCAAGGGTGAGAATCATTCCCAAAACAGGTCCAATACAAGGCGACCAGCCGGCGGAAAAGGTCACCCCCAACAAAGCAGAAGAAAGCAAACTGCGATTTTGATGAATTTTGCTTTGAGGTCGCAGATCATATTCTAGAAAATTCAGGCGAAGCAGCCCGGTCATATGAAGGCCAAAAATAATCACGATGATTCCGCCCAGTTTCGCCAAAACCGATCGAAAATCATACAGCAAACTCCCCACAGCCGACATCGTCAAGCCAAGGGTCAAGAAAACCGCACTGAAACCCAGGATAAACGCCAGGCCGTGTAGAAGGGTATTGAGGGTGTTTACCCGACTGGGGTTAGTTTGCGCTGCAGCCACCGACCTACCGCTCAAATACCCAATATAGGCAGGAATCAGTGCAAAAACACAGGGTGAGAGAAAAGAAGCCAGCCCCGCCAGAAACGCTAAACCTGCCGAAACATTTACGGTAACCATATCCTCTCCAAATTCATTTCTCAATCACATCAACGATAGTCCCACCTGGCATACCTACCTGCACATCTCCCGGGTCAAGGGGGACAATCGGCGTAGTCCATCGAAAGATAAAATGGGCATCTTCGGGTGCGCAATTGATGCAGCCCCGTGAACGAGGCGTTCCAAAATCGTTATGCCAAAAGGTAGAATGAATGGCAACTCCCTCGCCGGTGAAGAGTGTCGTCCAGGCAACCCCCGGTAGGTCATATCCTGTACCGGTCTGCCCGCCGCTCATGTGAATGGAGATAGACTTCCTCCAGATCGGATGAGCTCCAAGCGGTGTCCGCCATGCCTCAACAATTTCTCCGGCAGCATTCCAGATTGCCCCGGATGAGATCAGACAGGAAAACACCTCGCTCCGTCCCTCGTAACAGGATAAAATCTGACGGGTGGGGGTCACATCTACCACGATGCGCTTGTTTTCAACTTCAGGATGGATCGGTTCGAGTTCTTCTGGTTTGAGGGGACGGAATGCTTCGGCAGCCGCCCAGAAGACATCCCCATAAGAACCAAAACGCTCATTTACTCGATAGAGAATCTGTCCCTGAGAATTGGTACGAACATCATCTACCCAAAGAATCTGGCTGTAATACAACCGCGGAACCGTGTTGTATTCAATGGTATATTTCAACCACGGCGAAGCCGGTGACCGGTTTTCCAGAAAAATTTGAGTGTGTGGAATCGTCACCTCAACCCACATGCCTCGACCAATACTACTCATGGGCAAGTCGGTGATAGGCTGGTTGGGTTGATTCTTGACCGGTTGAAGACTGGGGGCATAAATATAACCATCCGGCGTTTCAACCCAACGCCGGCTTTGTCTTCCCAACGGAGCTTCACCAATCACCTCGCGCAGCCAGATCACAACCGCATCCTCATACAACTCACCCAGCGAGTCCGCATCAACCGAGGGCTTTTTACGGATGTTAACCTTCCCCACACACACTCTTCCCAGCCGCTCAGCATCTGGCCATTGCTGGAGCAACTCGCCCCACACTCGCCACGGCCGCAACGCCAGACTCCCCAGACCCAAAAAACCTGCCTTGAGGAAGTCCCTTCTAGATAGACGAGTATCTGCCCATTTCATAGTCAAAAAGATAACCAGAAAAATCTAATTTGTCAATCAATCTTCAATTAAAAGCACATAAGAGTTCAGGAAACCAGCTCTCCGCTTGTGATCATTTTTTCAACCCGTTCGATTTCAGGCGCCCACCAGGCATCTCCCTCCCGGTAAGGCACTTTTTCTCTTATAGAAGTCCACAACTGCTGAGTTCCATGCCCCAATCGAAATTGAGGCATTTGCCTCATGCGTAAATCCACTGCACGTGCAGCCGTGAACAGCTCAATGGCCAAAACTCTTTGGGTATTGCGTAAAATTTGCCAGCAGTGACGGGCTGCGGTCATCGCATTGGCATTGTGGTCTTCCTGCCCGCCAGAAGTCGGTAGAGAATGAACGCTATCGGGATGAGCCAGCGTTTGGTTTTCCAAAACCAGTGATGCGGCAGTGTAGTGGGGCATCATCAGACCAGAATTTAAACCGGCAGCCTCAGGAGAATCGACCAGCATCGGTGGAAGTCCCCCATTCAACTTGGCATCCAATAACCGAAAAATTCTTCGTTCAGAGATGGCAGCCAGCTCTGCCAGGGCAATTCCCACATAATCCATCGCCAGACCAATGGGTTCGCCATGAAAATTTCCACCGGAAAGTGCTACACCCGGTTCAAACAACAGGGGATTATCCGTGGCTGCATTTAATTCAATTTGAATGATGCGCTCCGCAAATTCGATTGTTTCTAAAATCGTCCCATGTACCTGTGGAGTGCACCTTAAAGAATATGCATCCTGTACACGACAGGCTGCGTCGAGAAAGGTGCTACCACCGATGTCCTTGCGGATCTCTTTGGCTATGCGCATTTGACCGTCATGGCCGCGCGCTTGATGAATCCGTTCATCAAAGGCAGCCGAACAGCCCAATAAAGCCTCCAAACTCAGGGCAGTGGCTTTATTTGCAATACGGATGGATTGATAAGCATCATAAATAATCAAAGCCGCCATTGCAGCACTGAAGGTCGCACCATTGTTGATAGCCAGTCCTTCTTTGGGGCCTAAAATCAGGCGCGGAATTCCAGCCCGATTCATTGCCTCTTTTCCGGTCAAAATCTCTCCTTCGTATTCCGCCCAACCCGATTCTTCATCAAGGTCGGCTTCATCTGTTGTAAAAACCAGTGCCAGATGAGACAACGGGCTAAGATCACCGGATGAACCCAATGAGCCCTGTTGAGGAACCAGCGGGGTAACCTTCTTGTTGAGCATTTTTATCAGGGTTTGAGCCACCTCTTCCCGGACACCCGAATACCCTTTAACCAATGTGTTCGCCCGCACCAGCATCGCGGCCCGCACAACATCGGCTGGCAGTGGCTCTCCTACCGCTACCGCATGACTTAAGATCAAATTCCGGCTTAGCCGGTTGCTGTCCTCAAGCGGGATCCGTTTTTCGGAAAAGATTCCAAAACCGGTATTGATCCCATAAACGGCTTGATCGGATTTCAAAATCGTCTCTAAAATTCGTCGGGACCGCCTTAAGTTTTCGATCCCTTGAGGGGCAATCTCTACTTCTTCACCATATCGGGCAACCGAAACGACGCTGTTGATTTCAAGATGATTCCCGTCAATTTGTATCATCAAAAAAAACCTCTTCGGTCAGAAAAGTAAATGTCCTAAGACCACACACCCCAATGGGACGGTGAGGTTGTCAATATCCTTCATCGGCAAGGACTCAATGGCTGTGGCGATAAGAGCCAATCCGGTTACCGGCAACAACAAAGAAGATAAAGAAAGAGAAAGTTTACCAGAAATCACAAACACAGACAGAATCACAATTGAAAATAACCAGCCGGCAAAAAACATGGCGGCGGTTCCAAACCATGTCTTTCTGGGTGACCAGGGAAGTGGTTTTCCCGGTATTCTTTTACCAATTACATCCGCCAGGCCATCACCACCACACATCATCATCAAAGCCGTAATGCCAATCGGAGAATCATACCAGTAGACTATCGTTAAAATCACAAAGACTATTCCGTAAAGAAGTGGTCCTCTCAAAATTTCTCGCGGATCACCGCTGCGTGACATTCCATCCACGGCTGCCTGATCGCGTATAACCCCAATTCCAATCAAAAAAAATTGAATGGTAATCGCAAAAGGCACCAGCGCAGCCAGCCAGCGAGAGGATGACTGATCGGTAAACAACAACCAGCATAAAACAAAGATCGGGCCTGTACCGGCATGGATGATTTTTCTGCTCAGTTGAGAACTGATCCAACCACGGTGCGCAAGAAAATCGTTAAAGCGCAGCCACAGCAAGGCCAAAGCAAAGGTAACTACCAGTGCCAGCAAATTATTTCCAAGCATCCTAACCCCTTGCCATGAATGGGAAAAGGATCGCCCTAAAAATCACGCCCTCTTTCCCTTTCCATTTCTCGGGTCTGGTCGCGTTTGGCAATCTCATGGCGTTTATCATAAAGTTTTTTTCCCTTTGCCACGGCAATTTCTATCTTAGCTTTACCATCTTTCAAGTATACCTGAACGGGAACAATCGTTACCCCCTTTTGACGCACCGCATTCCACAGTTCGCGAATTTCGCGCTTGTGCAAAAGAAGTTTTCTCGGACGGCGAGGATCATGATTGAACCGATTCGCCTGTTCATAGGGGGCAATATGGGCGTTGATCAGCCAGGCTTCCTTACCATCGGTTTGAACATAAGCCTCTGCTAAACTGATTTGCCCGGCTCGAATGGACTTGATTTCACTTCCCTGAAGCGCAATTCCAGCTTCATAGGTTTCAAGTAAAAAAAACTCAAAACGTGCCTTTCGGTTTGTGGCGACCACTTTCATAGACATACCAGCGATTTTAACACATCTACTTCCAGCGGACTATGTTCAACCCCGACCAGAAACGGAATATAGCAAAAAACAACAAAGCCCATCGAATTCCAATGATCGAACTTACCGACGGGCCAATTAACGACCCCAGTAAAATTCCTGCATTGGCAAATAGATTAAACCACGCAAGATGGGCAGAACGAGTTTCCGAAGGGGCTTTTTCCAGCACAAAGTTGAACATCGTGCTGCTTGCCAGCCCCCATCCAGTGCCGCCCAATAAATGGGCTGCCAGATACGGAACTGGCGTATATGACAGGCTTAAAATAAACGGATATCCCGAAAGGAAAATCAAACCAAGTCCGGTAACTTTCTGATTTCCAAGAATTCCCACCAACCGTGAAACCTGACTGGATATGATCAGCATTGCCAGGAAAAATATGGCATTGGCTATACTGATGGTTTGATCAGACACTGCCAACACCTTTACCGCAAATACAGGAAATAAAGGGAGCGGAAGAAATTGCGCCAAATGAAAAGAAAACATCATCCACAAGACCGATCGAAAGGGGCTCTTGAGGATTTCCAAATGCAGGGAATTGTTGGCAAGACTTTGGATGTTTTTTGAGGGATATTTTACCCCTCTGGTATTCTCTTCTTGATCGTGATTCATATCAAATTGATTATTGGAGAATGGTCTTTCATTGGTCGCAGGTCGAATCAAGCCCAAATGCAAAGTGGACAGAGCTGCACTGAAAAAACCAATTCCAAAGACAATCTGATATCCCAATGGAAACCGGAAATGATCCAGGATATAGCCGCAGGTAAGAGAAGTGAGAATCGAGATGATTGCAAAAAATACATTACGAATTCCCGCAATTTGAGCGCGATCCTGAATGGGTATTGCTTCCGCAAACAACGCGTTAAAAGCCACGCCTAAGCCGGTGGCTGGTATGTACATCAGGAAAACCATTACAAGGATTATTGGGATTTGGAAATCAACTGGCAATCGAGCGGGAATCAGGAAGAGTGGAAGATAAAAGAGGCGCATTAAAAGCGCAGTAATCAAGGTTGCCCGGCGTTTGGATTGAGGCTCTATCCACACCCCAAATGGTAACGAGAAAAGAATAGCCATGATTGCTGGAGCAGCATTGATCAAACCGATTTGTTGAGCATTGGCCCCAATCCGGGTGGCATAAACTGCCAAAAACGAAAGCGCGCTGCCGTTCAAAACCCCAAACCAGATCACATCGGCATAAAAATGATAATAATTGCGTTTTACTTGTGGAGATGCTTGTGGTGGTAAGATTGAAAACACGTGAAATGCCATAGCGGAGCTCAGGCCAATGAATATTCAAACTCAGTCACATCAATCAACTTATCGCTCATTATTCTTGCTTAGACCGGATATCGTCTTTCTCAACCATGGTTCTTTTGGGGCTACGCCCATACCTGTTTTTGAACGCTATCAGTACTGGCAAAGAGAACTTGAACGCCAGCCGGTTGAATTTTTAGGACGCAGGGCAAGAGACCTTTTGTCACAATCACGGGCAGCCTTGGCCGAGTACCTCCACACCCAGCCCGCTAATCTGGTTTACGTCACCAATGCCACGACCGGTTTAAATATCATCGCCCGCAGCTTAAATCTAACCCGTCAAGATGAGGTTCTGAGTACGGATCACGAATACGGGGCTTTGGATCGAACATGGCGATTCCTTGCTCAAAAACGCGGTTTCAAGTATATCAACCAGCCGTTAAACCTGCCAGTAAAAAATCCAGACCAAATTATCGCAAACTTTTGGGCAGGGGTTTCTCCCAATACCAGAGTAATTTTCATCAGTCACATCACTTCACCCACTGCTCTAATTCTTCCAGTTCAAACCATTTGCAAACTGGCTCGCCGGCAGGGTATCCTCACGATTGTTGACGGAGCACATGCTCCCGGTCAAATCGAGCTCAACCTGGAAGAACTTGGTGCTGATTTCTATGTAGGCAACCTCCATAAATGGCTGTGCGCCCCAAAAGGTTCTGCCTTCATTTATGCCCATCCCGATGTTCAACACCTGATTGAACCTTTAATCGTCTCGTGGGGGTGGGAGAGTGAAACTCCCGGTGAGTCCCGCTTTGTAGATTACCTTGAATGGAGCGGCACACGTGATATTTCCGCATTTCTAACAGTGCCAGATGCCATTCACTTTCAACAACAGATGGGTTGGAAAGAATTGCGGCAGAGTTGCCATCAGCTGGCTGCTCAGACCCGGCAAATGATTGAAGAGATGACAGGCCAATCGGCTTTGTACCCGGATGGCCCTGAGTGGTATATGCAGATGGGCACTGTGCCGCTGCCCGAGAAATTGGACTCGGCTGCTCTTCAGGATCGGTTGTATCGGGAATTTAATATCGAAATACCTGTTACAAGGTGGCGAAATCGCCATTTGATTCGTTTTTCCCTTCAGATTTACAATGATGAATCGGATATTCTTGCTTTAAAGAAGGCTCTCTCTGTTATACTTTGCAAAGTTTGATTCAAAAATTCATAGAGGAGGACATGGATGACTGAGATTGCACTGGCTTTAGGTGGCGGCGGTGTGAAGGGAATTGCTCACATTGGCGTTATAAAACAATTGGAGAAGGAAGGCTTTAAAATTCGCGCCATTGCGGGTACCAGCGCAGGTGGAATCGTGGGTGCTGTTTATGCCGCCGGCATTAGCCTTGACTTGATTATCTCTGAACTGGGGATGGTTAATCAAAAAGATTTCTTCTCCCGGAAACCCCATGATCCGCCCTCGTTACTCGGTCTGGCAGGTCTGGTCAATTTCCTCAACAACTACCTGGAAGGTAAAAACTTCTCAGATTTATCCATTCCTCTGGCATTAACTGCTGTGGATATCCGCTCCAAGCAGGAAATCATTCTGAACAAAGGCAGTGTGGTGCAGGCTGTGCTCGCAACTGTTGCCATTCCCGGTGTCTTTCCGCCAGTCTTCTTGAACAACATGGAGCTGGTGGATGGGGGGGTACTGGACCCGGTACCCGTTGCCGTTGCCCGCTGGCTGGCGCCTCATTTGCCTGTCGTTGCGGTTTGTCTCTCGCCCTCCCCCGAAGAATGGCGCGAAATACCAGAGTTGAGTGTGCCAATTGACCCCCCGCTTCCGCGTCCCATTCTTCAGCAAATAACCCAATCCAGAATTGCTCAGTCCTTGAGAATTTTTGTCAACTCCATGGACATTACCAGCCGAATGGTCACTGAATTGCGCTTACAGGTTGAAAAGCCGGATGTAATTATTCGCCCCGAAGTCCATCACATTGCCCCATTGGATCGGGTAAATCCGCAGGAATTGCTGGAAGCGGGTGAAAAAAGTGTGCTGGATATTCTGCCCCGTTTGCACGAATCGCTTGCCTGGTATTATCAGATTGTCCGCCGTTTCCGCGGTGCTCATCCTCCCGGAAAAGTTTTAGAAGAAGACCTCAACGATTAAATTTTTTGCCGATGATTCGCGACCTGCGCCGTTATGCCCGCCAAACGACCGTCCGCTTAATTGTCGGCGGTATTTTGCTGATATTATTGGTTGGCGGGGGTTTAATCCTTTATTTTTATGGAAGTGGCGCACTTGTTTTAGGAATTCTCTGCTTTATTGCTGGACTTACCCCAATTGTCTTAATCGTGTTTATTCTGAGTTTGTTGGAGTGGATCGTCAAACGTGAACGAGGTAACTGAATCTGAAATCATCCTTTATCAACAATGGGTTCTTAGAATTCGCCCGGCTGCCGATCAACAATCCGCAAGAATTCTACTCATGATTCATGGCTGGACGGGAGACGAAAACTCGATGCAGATTTTTCAGCGAGCCGTATCCTCCGAATACTGGATTATTGCCCCACGCGGATGGATTTCTACACCTGAAGGCGGTTATGGGTGGATTGGTCACCGGCCTGGGCGGGAAGCAACTTTACAAGCCTTTATCGAACCTGCTCAGGCTTTAAATCAACTCCTCAGGCTTATTCGGCGCGACTATTCTCTTCCTGATCAGCCAATTGATCTGATGGGTTTCAGTCAAGGAGCAGCGCTTGCCCTCGCTTATTGTTTACAATATCCTGCTCAGGTTCACAAAGCGGCGGTACTCTCTGGCTTTTTACCCTTCCTGCCGGATGATTACCAGCCTCCGGCGGATCTTGCCAAAATCGCCTTCTTTGTTGCCCATGGAAGTCAGGATGACATTGTGCCGGTCCAGCGTGCTTATGAGGTTGTTCAATTTCTGAAAAAAGCCAACGCCACGGTGCAATTTTGCCACTCGCCGGTTGGTCATCGCATCAGTTCAGCCTGTTTTCGAGAGCTCAACCACTTTTTTGCTCCTCAGCGACGCTGAACAAAGGAAAAAATTCCCAGTAAAACACCAATCGTGAATAAAACAACGATGATCAGCCCCATCGGTACACCCGGCACAACCCCGGTTGAGGGATTCTGAAAAGTGGGTATCACCAGTGGAGGCGGCGGAGTAAAGGTTGGCAAACGAGTTGGGGCAACGGTCACAATAAATTGTGCCGCAAGGGTCGGATCTATCGTCGCGGTCATATCCCGGGTTGGGGTTGGTGGTGGCTCCACAATGGGTAATTCGCCGGGGGTAATATTCACAAAAGCGCTGTAAACCCAGCCAACATTGCCCGGCGCACCAGGGTACTCGATTAAAATCCAATCACCGCCCGGCGAGCGGCCCTTTGCCACCGCCGTCTGGCCGATTAACAAAATGCCAACGCGAGGATACAACGCATTTGGCCCACTGCGGACGTTGATCGAGGGCTCATTGCTGCCTGCTCTGACCGAGACAATCGGCCCGCTGGGAGTACTTGTGACCGTCGCAATATCTACGGTTGGAATTTGAGCCAGAACCCGGGTCTGTTCCAATCCCGGCAACCCAAATGACATGATTATCGTTATAATAAACAGCAGAAAAAACCCGACTTGTTTCTTCAAACGCATTCTTTCACCTGATTTTTGAAAGCCCGAGCGATGAGTACATCTGCAGATTATAACCGATCTGATCAATTGCACAGAATTTATCACGGTGCTGTTACGCCAACGGATATTTCCCGCAGTTTGTTTGCAGCCTTCAACCGCGGTAACTATCGCGCTCAGCAAATCGGTAGCGGCGATAAAATTGTAGTTCAAATCGGCACTCGTCCTAACGCTACCTCCGGTGGTCAAACCGCCATCACGGTCTCTATCCAATCTCACCAAGATGGAATTATTGTCCAGATGGGACAGCAAAACTGGCTGGGAGTGGCTGCCAGCCTGGGAAAGACCGCTTTGTTTGCCTTGCGCAACCCCCTGAATTTACTCCATCGGATAGATGATCTTGCTCAGGATATTGAATCAATTCAGTTGATTGACCAAATCTGGCAAGTGGTTGATCAAACCGCCAGATCGCTGAACAGCACTCAGGAACTGTCCGAGAGATTCAGACGCCTGGTATGCGATTATTGCAACACACCCAATCCCCTTGGTGAACCACACTGCATTGCTTGCGGTGCACCATTAGGTAATCTTCAACCAAAAACCTGCCGGTTTTGCGGTTTTATTCTCAAACCCAACGAGCGTAAATGCCCAAATTGCGGTAAATCCACATAAATTAATCGCCTGAAGGATTACGCCATTGCCGTCCGTCCTGCTGGATGAAATCATCTATTCCCGGCGGCCCCCACGTACCGGCTTCATAAACCGGCAGATTGCGCACGGGAAATTGCTGCCAGGCCTCTAAAATGTTGGAGGTGAAGGCCCACTGACTCAGCACCTCGTCGGAACGGGTGAACAGGGTTGCATCTCCCTGAATGCAATCCAGCAGTAATCGCTCGTAGGCTTCAGGTGGCTCCGTACCGAAAGTCTCTTGATAGTTGAACTCCATGTTGACCGGGGCAATTTGGTTGATCGGCCCCGGCGCCTTTGCGCCAAATTCCAACCGAATTCCTTCATCCGGTTGAAGGCTGAGTACCAGGGTATTGGGTGCATCACCCGCCAGATTATGCCAGTCAAACAGGGACAATGGAGCTTGACGAAAACGGATAACGATCTCGGTCAGACGAGTTGGCAGTCTTTTTCCAGAGCGGACATAGAAAGGTACCCCCGCCCAGCGCCAGTTATCAATGTACAAACGAGCAGCCAACAGGGTTTCGGTAACAGAGTCGGGTGGAACGCCCGCTTCATCCTTATAACCCAGTACACGCTTACCATCAACGGTACCGGAAACATATTGAGCCCGGTAGGTATTCTGGATAGCATCCTTCCCCCTCAGGGGGCGCAGGGCTTTCAATACTTTTACTTTTTCATCCCTTACCGCATCGGCATTAAAACCCACCGGTGCTTCCATGGCAGTCAGGGTAACCAGCTGCAACAAGTGATTTTGAAACATATCACGAATGACACCGGCATTATCATAATAACCCGCACGCGTTCCTACACCGACTGTTTCAGACACGGTGATCTGGACATGATCTACATACCGGCGATCCCACAAAGGTTCAAAAATCGCATTGGCAAACCGAAATACGAGGATATTTTGGACGGTTTCCTTTCCAAGATAATGGTCAATGCGGTAAACCTGTTTTTCGGAAAAAACGCGGTGTACAGCCTGTTCCAGTATGGTTGCGGATTCGATGTCCCGACCATATGGCTTTTCAATGACAATTCTGGTCCAGCCGTTTTCTCGTTTGTTCAGGCCGCTCTTTCCTAACAACTCAACAATGACCAGATATTCTTCTGGTGGAGTCGCCAGATACAAAAGTACATTTTGAATCCGGTTGCCTTTAATTAATTCGCTTAATTTCTGGTATCCTTGAAAATCCTCAAATGTTGATTGAACATAGTGGGTTCTCGCCAATAAGCGTTCTAAAATCTGCGGATCAATGGGTTTACTGCGGGAATGTTCTTCAATGCCGGCCTGTAATTTTTCACGGAGAAACTCATCGCTCCAATCTCTGCGAGCAAAGCCAATCAGATGCAATTTTTCGGGTAGCTTTTCAGCTTTCATCAACTCATACAAGGCAGGCAGTAGTTTTCTTCGGGTCAAATCACCAGTAACGCCGAAAATCACAATAGCAAGTGAGGTGCTCTTGATCTCAGAATTATTCGGAGTCATTTCCAAAGTCCTTTAAGGGGTTTTGCCTGGGCATCATACAATTGCTATCAATTTTACAACCTGCCGGTTAAAATAAACAGAGAAAATTATATACAACATGGAAACTGCTATGAAAATTCAAAATGACCCCTCCGTACCCAAAATTTACTCCATGAGTGAATTTCCCCACCCCGGAATTCACCCATTGATTCAATCCCGGCGGTCGTCCAGGATATATGATCCAGAGCGGTTGCTAACCTGGGAACAAATTCACCTCTTGCTGGAAGCCGCTCGCTCAGCTCCTTCCAGTGGAAATCGCCAGCCGTGGGTTTACCTTGTTTTCGAGCCTACGAATGCTGAACAATTGGAAAAAGCCCGATCATGTCTTAACCCAGATAATCAGGTATGGGCAAATCGTGCACCGCTCCTTATCCTCGCCATCAGTCAAGACATTCGTCCCGACGGCAAGGAAAACACAAAAGCGCTGCACGATTTAGGCATGGCCAATCAGAACCTGTTACTCCAGGCTACTGCCATGGGCTTGAGTTGCCGGCCTATGGCTGGTTTTGACGCAGAAAAAGCCCGAATGCTTTTCAACATTCCCTCAGGCTACACCCCTCGGCTAATGATCGCCGTAGGTTATGCTGGCGATTTGGAAGATTTGCCAGGTGAAGTACAGGAAAAAGAACAAAGAGAACGAACCAGAAAACCGGTTTCCGAATTTGCCTTTCGAGGAAGTTGGCAGCAACCTCTGTTTGAGGATTAATCTGAACGCTTTATCCATGTATAATAGCATCACAGGAATGTGATGCTATTTTTTTATCCTTCGGAAACCCCAGGAAAGGAATCATCATGGTTACGATAGTTGCAGATACAACATCCAGCATTCCGGTTGATCAAGCCGATGCATTGGGGATACCCTATATACCCCAAATCATTGTCTTTGGTAATGAAACCTACCGCGATGACACCGAAATGGACAGCAAAACTTTTCTAAAAAGGCTGCGTGAGTCAACGACACTGCCAAAAACTGCTGCCCCGCCCCCAGCCCTATATCATCCCATCTATGAAAAATACACGCAGAACGGTAATACCATCATTGTGTTAACTCCCTCTGCTGATGTTTCTGGAACCTTCCGCAGTGCCGAAGTGGCTGCAGCAGATTTTCCCGGACGCGATATTCGCATTGTGGATACACGCACAATTGGCTCCGGATTGGCCTCCATTGTGCTGGAAGCTCACCGCTGGGCAAAAGAGGGGTTAGACGCCGACACAATTATTGAGCGGGTCAAAGACATGAGCCGGAGGGAACGGGTTTATTTTGTGGTTGACACACTCGAATACCTTTATAAAGGCGGCCGTATTGGAGGGGCGAAAATGCTGGTTGGCAGTCTTTTGCAGGTCAAGCCCATTCTCCAATTCAAAGATGGCCGTACCGAACCTGTGGAAAGTCAACGCACGAAACGGCGCGCAATGGCCCGTCTTAAAGAACTGGTTTATTCTGACTGTCCCCGCCATGACGGCGCCTTACTCACTATCATGCACGGGGATGCCGAGGAAGAAGCCCTGAACCTTGCGGAAGAATTTAAGAACCAACTAGGAATCTCTTCGGTTCGGATATATGACCTGCCGCCTGCAATTCTCGTCCATGCCGGTCCGGGTGTCATCGCAGTGAGCTACTTTACAGAGGCAGGATAATCCGTCTCCTTCAGAAAGATTCCTCTAAAATCCGCAAAAGTTCTTCATCGGTCAACTCAATTGGGTTGGCTTTCATGCTGCTTGCTTTTCGGGCGGCTTCAATCACCTTAGAAAAATCTTTTTTCCGAATGCCATACGCTCGTAAGCGGGGGATTTTGAATTCCTCACATATATTTTCTAACCACTCAACACCCTGCCAAATGCTTGCACCAGAATCTCCCACCAGCCAGCCAGCCAGTCTTTGATATCGTTCAAGGACCGGATGATTTGGGCTGCGCTGTTGCACAGCCAGAATATTAACCCGACTGACCACCGGCAGCAAACGCGCACAAATGGCTCCGTGGGGCGCTTCAAACATGCCGCCCAGTGGCGCGGCAAAACCATGAACCGCTCCGAGCCCAGCGTTGGCCAGAGCTAAACCGCCCATCAAACTGCCAAAAGCCATCTCCTCCCGTGCCCAAAGGGTATTCCCCTCATGGTATGCCGTGCGCAATGAATGGGCAATTTTTCGAATGCCGCCCTCACAAAATAAATCGGTAAAAACATTTGCCCGGTTAGAAACATATGGTTCAATCACCTGAGTCAGGGCATCCATGCCAGTACTGGCAGTCACAATAGGGGGGAGATCCAGTGTCAGGGACGGATCAATTAAAGCCACAGCGGGGAGCATTTTGGGGCTGCGTAAACTGACCTTGACTTTATGCTCCGGCAATGAAATGACCGCATTTCGGGTTACTTCACTGCCGGTACCCGCCGTTGTCGGAACAGCAATCACCGGCAAGGGATGAACCGGCAAAGGTTTCCCCTTGCCGACAACTTCGAGATACTCTAAGGGATCACCCGGATTAACCGCAAGAGCAGCCACCGCCTTGGCACAATCCATCACACTGCCTCCACCGGTGGCAATGACTACCTCAGGTTGATCCGCTTTGACCTGCTCAACCAGTTCAAGAATCTGACCAAGTTTTGGCTCACCTTGTACAACGGCCATCCGGAAAGAAATCCCGGCAGTGATTAAAGATTGTTCCAAAGTTTGGTGATAGGAACGGGGATTGATAGAAATCCACAAAGCCCGATGCCCATATTCCGCCGCCAGCGAGCCAAGACGATCCGCCAAACCGCTTCCAAACAAAATCCGCTGGGCGGTTTGAAAATCAAAAGCAAATGATTCACTTACCACGCTCCCTCCTCAGGAAAGATGTTGGAGTATCGCACTCCCTGGCGTGGTTCTGCCATCATGTCCGCTACAACTTCTCGCCATTTTTGATAGTGAGCTGTCTGACGGTGCTTTTCTTGATCGGATTCTGCGTAATAAACCTCAACCAGCGTGAATCGGTTTGGGTCCTCCTTTTGTTGTAAAAAATCAAAGCGGGCAATGCCTTCTTCTTGAAGGCTGTTACGCGCGTTTTCTAAAGTTTCCCGGATAAATGCCTCTCGAAATTCTGGCTTTACATGAATATGAACCAGCACAATGTGCATCTTCAACCTCCGGTAGATGGTATGATTGGGTTAAACAAATTATACCCACCTCGATAATGTTTCTCATCTCTTTTTGTTTCCAATTCCAACCGATTAGATGTTACCGAAAAACGAAATCATCCTCCTTTATGCAGACGAATACCTGCTGGTTGTAAACAAACCCGCTGGCTTGCGAGTCATCCCCGATGGGTATCACCGAGATTTGCCCAATCTGTACCATCTTCTCATGGATAAATTTGGAAAATTGTGGGTTGTTCACCGTTTGGATCGCGAAACCAGCGGGGCGATCCTTTTTGCCCGTAATGCAGATACTCATCGGCATCTCAATCAACAATTCCAAAATCGCCTGATTAAGAAAACATATCATTTACTGGCAATGGGCGATCAAATTACCGAACCATTGAAAATAACCTACCCTTTACGGGTCAACGGAGACCGCGCTCATCGAACGGTGATAGACTTTCAAAAAGGAAAACCCGCAAGTACATTTGTCAATCAGGTTAAATCATTGCAAAAGGATATTTTGATCCTGGAAGCAGAACCTAAAACCGGCTATACGCATCAAATCCGCGCTCACCTGGCCGCCGCCGGTTACTGGCTGTTGAATGATCCGCTTTACTTCCCATACAATCATCCCCCTGGTCATGCCGATTCGCACCCCCATTTACCGCCGAATTATCGGCATATTGGACAATCTCTGCCGATTCGGAGAATCGCCCTGCACAGCTGGAAAATTGAGTTTTTTCATCCAGTACTGCAGCGCACTCTTCAAATCATCGCCCCCTATCCCGACGATTTTGAATGCACCATCACCCAATTACAAAACGAGGGCGGAAGTTAACACCGCCCTCGTTTTGATTTTTATCATTGTGCTTAGATCGGTTTATCCACATCCGGTACTGGTCGCTTACTCTGCCAGATAGCCCAGATAAATCCAGCGAACAGGATTAACACAACCACAATCCCCACAAAGGAATTCAATTGGAAATTAACAATGATTGGTGCGGCTAGCAACGACACCAGATTGACCACTTTAATCATCGGGTTCAATGCCGGGCCAGCCGTATCCTTCAACGGGTCACCAACCGTATCCCCGACCACACCGGCCTTATGACGTTCGGAACCCTTACCGGTGTTCTGCTCTAAACTACGCGGCTCATCTTCAATTGCTTTTTTAGCATTGTCCCAGGCACCGCCCGCGTTTGCCATAAACACAGCCAGCAGTTGGCCGCTCAAAATAACGCCGGCCAGATAACCACCCAATGCTTCCACTTGCAGAACCAGCCCAACCAGTAAAGGCATGGTGATCGAAATCACAGCCAGCGGTATCAGCTCCTTTTGAGCAGAACGGGTAGAAATGGAAACAACCCGGGCGTAATCCGGCTTAACCGTCCCTTCCATGATACCCGGCACACGGAACTGTTTTCGCACCTCTTCCACAATCTCACTGGCAGCCCGCGACACTGCCCGAATCGAAAGCGAGCTGAACAACCATGGCAACGCACCGCCCAGCAAAAAGCCGATGAAAACAGTCGTATCCGAAATGCGAATGGCTTCCATAACGCCGCTTTTGGCGCGGTTGACATCTGTTATGTAAGATGCGAACAAACTGACTGCCGCGATTACGGCTGACGCAATGGCAATCCCCTTCGTAATCGCTTTGGTTGTATTGCCAACTGCATCCAGATCGGCCATAATCTGCCGTGCTTTCAGAGTCTCGGGGTCATCCATATCATGCCAGGCCATCTCAGCAATACCATTCGCATTGTCAGAAATCGGCCCATAGGAGTCCATTGCCACGTTGTTTCCCGTGTGGCTAAGCATTCCAATGCCAATCATGGCGACGGCATACAAAACGAAGTTCGCTCCATCCACCTGATAAATCAATTTAGCCAATGTAAAGGAAATTGCAATCACCACCAGTGCCCACACACTCGATTCCATTCCAACCGAAAGTCCAGAAAGAATAGTAGTCGCCGGACCAGTGCGGGTGGATTTAACGATCTCCTGCACAGGCGCTTTGCGGGTTGCGGTAAAGTATGAGGTCAGTGGATTGAAAGCAACAGCCAGCCCCACACCAATGGTCGTCAGTAATCCCAAGCGCCAATCACCGGCGTATAAAATTGCCAACAGGAAGGAGAAGATCACGGTGTTAACACTGGAGACCTCATAAGAGCGGAACATGGCCTCCTCGGCATCATGCGCTCGTAAAAACTTGATCGGAAAACGTTCCCAAATTGGAACCGTGAATGTCCCGATAATCGAGCTGATTACCCCAATCGCACGAATGACCAGTGGATAAACGATGTAGTGAATCTGTCCAGTAGCCTGATACAGTACCAACCCCAGAATCAGGGCTGAAACAATGGTGACCTCATAGCTTTCAAAAATATCCGCAGCCATGCCGGCGCAGTCACCGACATTATCGCCCACCAGATCCGCGACAACAGCGGCATTTCGGGGATCATCCTCGGGGATGTCTTTTTCAACTTTACCGACCAGGTCTGCTCCAACATCCGCAGCTTTGGTGTAAATTCCGCCGCCAACTCGCATGAACAGAGCCAGCAAGGTACCTCCAAAACCAAACCCCAGCAGAGCATCGGGTGCTGCCCGGCCAAAAACAATAAAGATCAAGGTCCCCCCCATCAGTCCCAAACCATCGGTAAGCATGCCGGTGATTGTGCCGGCATAATATGCAATTGAAAGCGACTCATTGAAAGATCTTCGCGCAGCGGAAGCCGCCCGCACACTGGCTTGAATGGCCATGCGCATCCCCAATTGACCGACAATCAAAGAGAAGGAGGCCCCCATAATAAACGCAATAGTTCTTCCAAATGCCACAATTAATGTGACATTGGTCGCTCCAAGATGACCGAACTCCTCTTGCGCCTCAAGACTCGGTTCCACCACCGCAACACTCAGGAACAACGCAATGGTGAGGAGCGCAATCGCTGGCAAAATGGTTTTTAATTGCCGCTGAAGGTAGCCATCCGCTCCTTGACGAATGGCTTCCCAAACTTCCTGCATTTTTTCGGTGCCTTTGTCCTTGGTTAAAACATTGTTGCGCAGAAGCCAGGCATACAAAAGGCTGAGCAACGCAACCACAAGCACACTGAGCACGGCTATCTGCTCGAACGGCGTTTGCAGACCGTGCCTGGAAAGACCGAGAATATCCATATTGCCTCCAGGTTGGTAAAGGGATTTTGGGGAGATTAACCCATGAATGCGTCTGAATTCCATCAAGACGCACTAAATCATTGTATAACAACCAAACCAAATGTCAATCAAAATTTATCACCCATTTTCAGGACAAATATTAGGTTTATGGGAATTGGGGATGCCTTTTTTCCTCAAATTTGGATTAAAGTTTGATTAGAATTTCAAAAACCTATTGAAATTCTTATCGGTTTGTTATATAGTGTTATGCGGCTATTTATTGGCCCAATTGCTGAAACCACCAACTGCGGCGGGCGGGATAGGTTATCCGCTCGTTTATTTGTCAGGGTGATAGATGGGAATGGATCCAGCAAGGTGATCTGCACCGGAAATCACCGCCTCGTACAAGGTATTGATTTTCCTTAAAAAAAAGTGTATTCTGAATAAATAGAATACACGAGCAGATAAAACCATGCTGGATAAACAGAAAAAATTAGAAAGAATACTGAGATACTTTTCTCAAAAAAGGAAGTTTGTGAAACGTATGGACAACCCACTGATTAATGTTATCGACGAGGAAGAAGACGAATATCCAGCCATTGCTCGTTTGATTGAGCTGGGCCGGCAAAAGTCCTACGTCACAATTGATGACATTCTTCACTTCTTCCCGGAAGCCGAGCAGGATGTCGAGCAGTTAGAAGAGGCTTTTGCAGCCCTGATGAGTGCTGGCATCCCTTATGTTGAGGATGAATCCCTCATCCCTGAACCAGCTGAGGATGAACTGGCACTGGACGAGGAGATCGAAGAAACGGAAGAAACCACCAGCGAAATCGTCTTTGATGATCTTCAAAACATTGATACCGATGATACCATCGGGTTATACCTCAAAGAGGTCAGTCGCGTTCCTCTTCTAACTGCGGAAGAAGAAGTCGAACTGGCTCAGCGCATCGAGCGCGGCCGATTGGCACGCGAGGAACTGGCGCGTGGTAATGTTGGCAGCCGGCGCCGTCACGAGTTACGCAAGCTAATTGAAGACGGCTGGGCGGCTCGCGAGCACTTAATAACCGCAAATTCCCGTCTGGTCATCAGCGTCGCCAAGAAATACATGGGGCGGGGTGTTCCATTCCTGGATTTAATTCAGGAAGGCAACATCGGTTTGATTCGCGCAACCAAAAAATTTGACTACCGCCGCGGCCACAAATTCAGTACCTATGCCACGTGGTGGATTCGTCAGGCAGTTACTCGCGCCATTGCCGATCAGGGACGAACCATTCGGGTACCCGTCCACATGGGCGATCAAATCAACAAATTGCTGCGAATTCAACACCAGTTGACCCAGCGGCTTGGCAGAGAACCTTCGGTGGATGAATTGGCTATTGCCCTTGACGTTCCACCCAAAAAAGTGGAAAACATGATTCAGGTGGCTCGCCGGCCGCTTTCACTGGAAACACCTACCGACGACGAGGAGGACTCCGTTCTGGGCGATTTCATCGAAGATGACGAAGCACCACCACCGGATGATACAGCCACTTACAATTTACTCCGCGAGCATCTGGAAGAAGTGTTGAACACCCTGCCGCCGCGTGAAGTCCGCATCCTCCAGCTGCGCTATGGCTTGCTGGATGGGCAGGCCTATACACTTGAAGAAGTCGGCAGAAAAATGGGTGTCACCCGTGAGCGGGTCAGACAAATCGAAGCTCAAGCACTCAGCCGATTGCGCCACCCAACTATTCGGCGTAAATTACGCGATTATCTGGGTGAGTGAAAAATTACCATCAACTAGCTTGAGAAACCGCAGCGGAGAGACCGCGCGGTTTCTTTTTTTCACCTCGTCTTTCAAATGACTTGCATAATCCTCAAACTTGGGGCATACTAACCATTGGGAGGTGGCTTATGGCTAAAATTCCACTACGTGCCTATAACCGTGAAATTGAGGCGATGATTGATCGCGGTGAATCAACAGCCGCTATTGCTCACTGTCGTCACATTCTCAAGTATTACCCCAAGCACATAGACACCTACCGCCTCTTAGGAAAAGCTTACCTTGAATCTCAGCGTTATGCCGAAGCTGCCGACGTACTCCAGCGTATCCTTTCAGCCGTCCCGGATGACTTCATCTCACAAATCGGCATGAGTATCATCCGAGAGGATGAAGGTAATCTGGACGCTGCCATCTGGCATATGGAAAGAGCTTTTGAAGCCCAGCCTTCAAACACTGCGGTTCAAGACGAGCTCCGCCGTTTATTCGGTAGACGAGATGGCGTCGAACCTCCCAAAATCCGGCTGACACGCGGGGCGCTCGTTCGCATGTACGCACGTGGAGAATTGTACCAGCAAGCCATTGCAGAAATCCGCGCTGCACTTGCAGAAGATCCCTTGCGGGTTGATCTGGAAGTCATTTTGGCCCGCATGTACTTCCTTTCCGGCCAGACAGTGGCTGCTATCGAGGTGTGTAGTCGGCTGATCTCCAAGCTCCCCTACTGTTTTGAAGCCAATCGAATCTTAGCCGAAACTCTCCCTCAAACCTCCCGAGCCGAAGATGCAAAAATTTATCAACAACGCGTCTTTGCAATGGATCCTTACCTGGCTTACCTGCCTCCCAATGCCATCAGCAGCCTGGAAGTGCCCGACAACGCCGTTACCCTCGACCGGCTGGAAATCGAAACCATCGAGGAAGAAGCCGCCTTCCCTGAATGGGCGCAAACCGCTGGTGTGGAATTTAAGAGCGAGGAGGAGCAACCATTGCCGGATTGGTTCTCCGAAATTAAGCCAACCGACTTACCCCAGGAACCCCCGCCGGTAACCACTCTCGCACCGGAAATGCCTCCACCACTCCAGGAAGTAACACCCGCACCTATTGAAACTCCCATTCCCGAAATCTCTGAGGAAGAGACTATTCCCGAATGGATGAGAGAAGCCGGCTGGACTCCTGCCGAAAAAGTGGATGAAACCGTAGAGGCTGGATTTAACCTCCCGGATGAAGATCTGGAAATTGGAGAAATACCCGAATGGCTGCAAGAAATTGCTCCAGAAGAGACATTGCTTGAAGAAACGACATCAGAAGAAAACGTCGCATGGCTGGAGCAAATTCTCCCGACTGAGGAGGAAACCCCTACCGAGAAAACCCCGGAAATCCAATTGACGGAGGAATCCCATCCGACAGAAGAAATGCCGACGCTGGCGGCAGAACCCCTCGAAAGCTCTGAGCTTGAAATGCCCTTCTCTTCCCCATTCGCCACGGAGGAAGAAACCGCTGCAGCAGAATCCGAAACTGAGGGCGGGTTAGAAACAGAACCTGACTGGCTGAAAGACCTCGGTTCGCTTGGGGAAGAGACCCCCCAAACCCAAGCCGAAACTTCACTGGCTGAGGCACCTTCTCCCGATGAAAATGAATTGGAATCACTCCAGGAATTACCTTCCATTGGTACATCGGACGAAACCGCTTCTCAAGATGTTCCAGATTTGGAAGACCTGGATGCTACCATGGCCTGGTTGGAAAGTCTGGCAGCCCGACAGGGAGCTGATGAAGCCACCCTTTTAACTCCACCCGAAGAGCGACTCGAAACCCCGCCGGATTGGATTCAATCCCTCGTGGAAGAAACACCGGAATTTCCCGAAACAGAATCGGGAGGTGAAGAAATGCCCCCTGTTGATCAAAGCCAACAGGAGACCATCCCATCGTTCCTTTCCGAGGAAAATTTAGTGAAACAGGGGATTGAAACCGGTGAGTCATTCCTGCAAATGGAAAATTTCGAAGAAATTGAAGAAGGCGCAACGGAGCAGCCTGCCGCAGGTTCAGCCCCAGAACCATTACCGGATTGGCTGATGGAATCATTGCAAGAGGAAGAAACCTCCTTCGAAACATCATCTGAAACCACCGAGAAACCCCCGCTCGAGGAAGATACAGAAATAGGTTTCGCCCCCAGTGTTGCATCGGACGCAGAGGAACCGGCAGATGAAGATGCCGCCTTTGCATGGTTGGAAAGTCTAGCAGCGAAACAAGGTGCTGCTGAAGAAACCCTTTTGACAAAACCCGAAGAGCGTCAGGAAGATCTGCCAGAATGGGTTCGAGAAGAATTACATCCCGATGAAAGTTTTGAGGCCGTCAGCAAAACGGAAGCCACGATTGAATCCGAAAGCACCTCAATACCTGCCGAATCACCAGAAGAAGCCGAACCCATTGAAGACACCCAACCAATTCACCTGAAAGCAGCTGCACCTTCAACACCTGAAACGGAAAGGGCACCGTTGGGTGAATCCAGTGATGAATCACATTCTTTGACTGGCGAGGAAGATGTACCACCCTGGTTGAAAGATCTTGAAGAAGGGGAAACCGAAACGGAACAGCCGTCAATACCCTCGGATTGGGTGCCAGAATATGAAACACCACCCGTCGAAACACCCCCCATCGAAATTGAGGAACCCCAACCAGAATCTTCGGTAATGGAAACCGGTAGCCACGCAGAACTCTTAGCCATGGCGCAGTCGGCACTCCAATCTCACAACCTCGAAAAAGCCCTGCAAGCCTATAATCAGCTGATCAAGGACGGGCAGTACCTGGAAGAAACAATTCATGACTTGAGAGATGCCCTTTACCGATACCCGATTGATATCTCCATCTGGCAAACCCTGGGTGATGCATACTTACGCAGCAACCGCTTACAGGAAGCACTCGAAGCCTATACCAAAGCAGAAGAATTGCTGCGATAAAATTTTATACTTTGGAGGACACTGTGGAACGCACTTTTGTACTTGCGAAACCCGATGCGGTGCAACGAGGTTTAATCGGGGAGATCATCAAACGTCTTGAGCAGCGGGGGTTGAAATTAGTGGCCGCAAAATTCTTACAGGTATCCACCGACCTTGCAGAACAGCATTATGCCATTCACAAAGGAAAACCTTTTTATGAGGGGTTGATTCGCTACATTTGTTCCGCGCCGGTCATGGCCATGGTTTGGGAAGGGCCACAAGCAGTTACTGCCGTTCGTCAAACCATGGGAGCCACACGCCCCACCGAAGCCGCACCCGGTACTATTCGCCACGATTTTGGTTTGGAAGTGGGAAGAAACCTTACCCACGCTTCTGATAGTCCCGAAAATGCTCAGGCGGAAATTTCCCTTTGGTTCAAACCGGAAGAAATGGTGGACTGGAAACAAAGCAATGAAACGTGGATAAGCGGCAACAACTAATGGTATAATTTATCCCATCAAGCGATGAGGCTCGCTGGGTCTTAACCAAACCGCCACAAAAGGCTGATAGCCTCTGATGATAAAGTGTTATCGTCAGAGGCTGTTTATTTTTACGAGGTGAGAAATGGACAATTCAGGTCAATCAATTGCTGAAACCAACCCGTTAAACGAAGCTCAAAAGCGCTATCTGAGTGCTTCTCTGGTCACTATGGAGAAAATCTCTGGGCGAGTATTATTTCTTATAAGCAATAATACTCACAATGAATTTTTTCCAGACGGATGACGACATTATAGAGAAAACCTCAGCAATCCTGAAACAACAAGCAAACGCCATTTTGAATAACTTCCAGGAATAAACATGCTTACCTTCTACTGCCCCAAGTGCTGGCAAGTTGTTAATGAGAAGGAAAAGACCTGCCCGCATTGCGGTTTTTCGTTGGAAAAATTATCAAATCAAGAATACGATCAAAAACTTTTAGATGCGCTTCATCACACAATTCCTGAACGCCGGATGATTGCAGCTCAAATTTTGGGGAATCTCGAGATTCAGCAGGCAGTCCCGATATTTAAACAAATTCTTGCGAGCGAAGTAGAAGACTACTACTTTTTGCGCACAATTTTAATTTCCTTAGCCAAAATTGATCACCCGGAACGAATGGAAATTATCGAAAACGCTACCCACCACCCATCCAATCTGGTATGCTCCTTTGCCCGGAAAATTTTAAAAAAATTAAACGAAAACCAACCGATTGAGACATGGGATGAATTTTCAGGGTAACCTCAACTCACCGTTTAGATCACCGGTAAAAACAAAGTTTTTCTTGACGGAAAAGGGACTTTGTGATAATATTGGCACGTTCGTGGGGGCGTGGTGTAGTGGTTAACATGCGGCCCTGTCAAGGCCGAGACCGCGGGTTCGAATCCCGTCGCTCCCGCCACGAATACCTCAAAAAGGCCGCTCTGCGGCTTTTTTTGTTCTCTCTTCCTGATCAGGCTGGATCAGGAAGCATCTTTTCCAAAAGGAGAATCATCCTCATGGCAACCACTTCACCCTCAAAAAATCCGGCATCCCGCACTCGTGCCATCCATTTTATTCTACTCTTTGGTCTGGTCAGCGCGCTGGGCGATATAACCTATGAGACCGGCCGAGGCGTAAGCGGGGCATTTCTGGCTTTCCTTGGGGCAAGTGCAACTTCCATTGGATTGGTTTCAGGCTTAGGGGAATTCCTCGGGTACGGATTAAGACTGGTCTCCGGTTATCTTGCTTCACGCACACGCGCATATTGGGTTGCAACTTTTTTAGGTTACGGGCTATTGATCAGCATTCCTCTCCTTGCTTATACCAATCGGTGGGAAATTGCCGCAATTTTTCTCATTCTGGAACGAATTGGTAAAGCCGTCCGCTCACCAGCAAAGGACACCATGCTCTCTCACGCCAGCTATCAAGTTGGACGCGGTTGGGGATTTGGAATACACGAAGCCCTGGATCAGGTTGGGGCTTTTTTAGGTCCGCTAATTTTTGCAGCAGTTTTTGCTCAACGCCAAAGTTATCGGGATGGTTTCACAATCCTTTGGATTCCTGCCTTGCTCACCCTGTTTGCATTGCTTCTGGCAAGACTGCGCGTGCCCAACCCGGAGGAATTGGAGAATACACCAACCACAGAGGTGGAAATCAATTCCCAAAAGAATTCTGCCCTGCCTCACGTTTTCTGGTTTTATTCCGCATTTACATTTTTTAGTGTAGCGGGGTTTGCCAATTTCCAGATTATTTCTTATCACTGGGTCACCCGGAGTATTGTACCCGCTGCCCAAATTGCCATATTTTATGCCGTGGCAATGGGAGTTGATGCTATTGCAGCATTGATTATTGGTAAAACTTACGATAAATTTGGGTTGTCATCCTTAATGGTTGTACCTCTGATTTCTCTACCCCTGCCTTTTCTGGCTTTTTCCAGTCGTTATCCGCTGGCCATTCTTGCAGCTGTCGTTTGGGGTATCATTATGGCGGTCCACGAAACGATTATGCGGGCGGCCATTGCTGATATTGTTCCGGGCGAAAAACGAGCATTTGCATATGGAATTTTCAACACTCTTTATGGCGCCGCCTGGTTTGTCAGCGGAGCATTGTTGGGCATCTTGTATGACCAGAGCCGAATCGGTCTTTTTGTCGCCATTGTAAGTCTCGAAATTCTTGCCCTGCTCACTTTTCCTTTTATTGTAAAAAGTCGCTCTCGACAACCAGAAAGCCGATGAGGGTAGCCAAAAAATAAAATAAAACGCCTTCGGTCACTTCGAGTCGAAGGCGTTTTACCGACCAAGGATAAAATTTTTAGAAGAAAACCTTGGCAACTTTCAAAGCTTTTTGCTTCCAGGGCACGCGATGGGTAACTCCTGCTTCACCTTCTTTGAAGGTGTCTTTGTTGGCCAGGTACCAGCGATAATTACGTAACAAGGCTTCTTTATTAGAATACTTGGGTTGAAACCCCAGTATTTTTTGAGCTTTTTCAATCGAAACAAATGAATCCTTTGAGGCTGTCTCGTAAATCCAAGGGTACAAAGGAGATAATTTCAGCACTTCTAGCACCTTCAGCGCCAGCACCACCGGACCTGCCGGAAAGGGAATGATTCGTTTACCAAAACCGGCTTCGTCCAGAACGGCCTGATAATCTTCCCTCATGGTGGTAAATTCTGCGGCGCCGATATTAAAGGTGTCATTCACCCGTTCCTTTTCCAGGGTCATACAGGCGTAAATTGCGTCACACAGGTCTTCCACATCGAGCAGCTGATAACGATTATTTCCAGACCCAATCATTGGAAAATTTTTACCTTCGCTGGCCCACTCATAGAAAATAGCAAAAACCCCCAAACGCTCCGGCCCAATAAAAGACTTTGGGCGTAATATCGGCACACACATTCCCTTTTGGCGGTATTCGAGACAAATTTCCTCAGCCTGAATTTTGGCTTTCCCATAAGGCCCAACCCCAATGAGCGGATCAGTTTCAAATAATGGGTGATGATCCGGTACACCATAAACCGCCGTACTGGAAATATGGATAAACCGCTTAACACCGTATTCCAGAGCCTGCTGCAGGACAATACGCGTTCCCTCCACATCCGTGGAGTAAATCTCTTCAGGGGTGTAGAGAGGTAGTGCAGCAGCAGTATGAATAACCACGTCTGCACCTGCCATACTCTTTCGTACATCCTCTGGATTGCGAATATCCCCTTGTAAAAAAGTTATTTTATCTCTTTCGGGATATGTAAAATCTACCAGATCAATCCCCGCAATATTGGTATAACCGCGTTCAAGTAAATAACGCACCAGGTTAATGCTCAAAAACCCGCTGATTCCTGTGATGTAAACCTTCATGCATAACTCCTCAAGAGCAGATTTTCATTTTACTCAAAACATTTTACCAGAAATCGGCCTGACCCTTTTTGATAAACATTTTCAGGATAGGATTACATTTGTAATCGAATTATGTTGCCATTAATCACTTGAACATCTCAGGTTGCATGCTAACATTATATTCAATATTTTGAATGTATTTTAGAGTGCATAATCTGGATTTGGAACACTGGCATAGAGCCCAAACTCAAAATTCTTGGAAAGTGAGGATGAACAAAATGGATGAAAAAGATATTCTTCAAAAAGCACTTGAATTTCATGGACACCGCTGTTGGGCTAGCGTTGCTGGAGTGCGGGTTGGTTTAGCAGCCTTGAAAAAGCTGGGGGTTGGTCGTTCTGGCGGAACTGAATTATTCGGTATCGTTGAAATTGGTGAAGAACATGGTGGAATGTGCTTTGGAGACGGGATTCAGTACACTACCGGCTGCACTTTCGGAAAAGGAAATATTCAAAAACAACCTGTGGGAAAACTGGCTTTTACCCTGATCGAAAAAGATACCAACCGTGCGGTTCGAGTAGTTTTTACCAGTGCATTGCAAAAACAAATTGCTGCCTCAGCCTTTATGCAAAAACGAGCAGCTGGTATCCCGCCAAATGAGATTCCTCTTGAAGAACAAATGGAATTGGTTAATCTGGTTTGGGACGCCCCCGAAGAACAAATCCTGAAAATCGGTGAGATTTATGAGTATCCAGGTAATTGGCTGCCCGAAGTAATGGGGTTTCGCCCGTGTGATTCTTGTGGTGAATTGACTGCGCTTGCATACTTAAGAGTTGATGGCAACCATCATGTGTGCATTCCCTGCTCTGGCTACGGCAGATAACTCCATGTCATTTCAAATCTACTTGATCAGCGCAATTCTGGTATTTGTATTTTCAGGATTGCTTGCAATGGCGGGACTTGGAGCGGCCTTTCTCTTTGTTCCTCTTTTCTATTACCTGGGAGTACCTCTGGAACAGGCAACTTCAACCGCTTTATTTTTGAATGTAATCAGCCTTCTGTTTGCAACAATCAACTACTGGCGCAGCGGCTTGGTTAATCTCAAGGTCGGTTTACCAATTCTAATCACCGCCGTTTTATTCGCTCCTATAGGTGCCCGCCTGACTTCCATAACCAACAAAACCGTGTTACTTGGTTTGTTTGCCGGATTCTTGATTTTTGCTGGCAGTATGATGCTTTTTTACCGCCCGGCTCATTCCACAAACCCCATATCCAATAAAAACCTCCTGTTTTTTGGCACCCTGACCGGGGGATTCGCTGGTTTTTTGGGTGGACTGTTAGGGGTGGGTGGGGGTAATTTTGTACTGCCCTTTTTGAATTGGATTGGGTTAGAAGCAAAAATTGCCTCTGCCACAACCGCTCTCGTGGTTGTGGCCTCTTCATTCTCAGGGTTTTTGGGCCATGCCACAATGCAAAATATCAATCCGGTTTTTATCAGCCTTACAGCCATCACTGCCGCCGGCGGCTCAATCCTTGGTTCCTATCTGATGAAAAACCGGCTCACGAATACACAACTCAAAAAAATAATTGGGATCATCCTTTGGATAGTAGCCATCAAAATCATCGTAGATCTGTTTTAAGGAGGAAAACATGGAAACAACTATTTGGATCGTCATCGGCCTTGGAATACTGTCCCTGATCAGTGGGATGCTCGGATTGGGGGTGGCGTTTGCTGCCTCGCCGTTTTTATCCTTTTTTATGACCGATTTCGTTCATCAAGTGCAACCCCTCACCCTCTTATTGAACGGTTTAACCGCCTTATTTGCAACTTTTGGGTTTGCAAGAAGTGGTTTCGTGGATTGGAAAAAAGCCATTACACTGGCTGTTGTGACCACCTTGTCTGCACCCATCGGCTCTTTGTTGGCACAAATCATCCCACAGACCATCATTTTGGTGATTTATTTCGCCGCAGTAATATTTTTAGCCTATTCTCTCTTTCGGCCGGTTAAAAAAGAACAGCGAACTGGTGAAAATTTTAGACTCGCACTGATATTAGCCATTCCAATTTCGATTTTAGCAGGCTTTCTAGGGGTGGGTCCAGGTTTTTTATTGATGCCCACTTTGATCATTGTAGGATTTGAGCCTAAAAAAGCAGCCGGTATCAATGCTTTTGCCGTAACCCCACCCTCTTTTTCTGCCTTGATTCCTCATCTCGCGAACGCGAGTTGGGATTTGAATTTAACCCTCATTTTGCTGGTAGTTGGAACCGCGTTTGCCTTCACAGGCGCACGCATCACCAGCCGTTTTGTGCCTCCGGCGCGACTCAAACAAATATTTGGCATCGTCATCGTAATTATGACAGCCTATAAATTATTTACTCTGCTGGCTTGAAGCCATCGCCTTCAAAGGGATTGCTGATTTCGATAGGTCAGCAGCGTAGAAAGCAAAATCACAAAAAAGTACACACTTACCAACAGGGCAGCAATCGCAATCCCTTTGGCATGCAAGTTCATCAGAATCAGGGAAACTACAACTCCAACCAGCGGGACCGCTACACAGGTTGCAGTCAGTACTTTCCTCTGAACCCGGCGCAGCAGCCAGCAAGCTACACAGCCAATTGCCCACAAAGCAACAATTACGTAAAACATGGCGACCTCCGCCGGCACTGGTTTGATAGATTATCTCTGTGAAATCTTAATTGTCAATTATTCTTGAAATCCAGTACCATATTTATTATACAAAAGTTGTGCGATCATGGATAGTATCCAAATTCACAAATCTTCATGATGACTACACCTGGTTAAGATCAAATTGGGTGCCTCAAATAGTTTGAGACACCCAATTATGCTGTTTGACTTTATCCAAAACCCTTAAGCCAAGCCGGTCTCGCGGATATCTACGATCCTTTCAACGATTGGAGAAACCGCTTTCTTCAGATCTTCCAATTTAACCCCATTGACCTTGATGGTTACAATTTGAGTTTCAACTCTTTCGCCAAGCATGGTACCTAAACCGACCACATTGCCGCCCAAATTATAAATCACACCAGAAAGCTGATGGAGCTTGCCGGGTTGATCCAACAATTCCACCGTCAACCGTACTCCAGATTTTCTTGCCCCAAGCATTTCTAAAAGGATATTGAACAGGTCTGTTTCGGTGATGATACCTACCAGACTCTCGCCACGCATGACCGGGAGCCCGCCAATCTTGTTGTCCGCCATGATTCGAGCAGCCTCTTCAATCGGGCAGTCTTCCTGCGTCACAATCACATTTTTGGTCATCACCCGTTCAACGGTGATCTTACTCAGCAAATAATTGATTTCCCAGACACTCAGAGTGGTTGCCTCGGAAGGTTGAGCATTCATCAAATCGGTGTTGGTAACAATTCCAATCAATTTTCCGCGTTTATCAACAACCGGGTAACGGCGGACTTTGTCTTTGCGCATCCTTGCCAGGGCGTCCTGAACCGGCACATCTGGCTCAATCGTCAATACAGGGGTTGACATTCGCTCACCGACTAACATAGGGCTTTTCTCCTTAGTACTCAAAATTCAACATCTTTATTCTATCAAATACTGAGCATTGTGCGGGTCTCTTTATTCTCGTAATTTTTTAAGCATCTTCAGGTTCAAGCCGGAACGGATCAACATCCGGAATACCCGGCTTAACAAAATTTCGAATTGGTACATAGAGTAAGGCCCCAAGGGCAATAAATGCCAATGCTAACCAGAGTGAATTAAGCCCCTCTTCAACCAGCTGACTGTAAATAGCCAGAAAAATCACCATTGAAGGACCCAGAGTTGCCAGGAACAACCCGGCATATCCACCCGGTATTTTTTTGCGGGGCACTTCTGGTTTCGAAAACCGCAATTTCCATAACGCCAGAAACTGCACGAACAACACCATCATGTTTAAGAACACATCCACAACCACAAGAAAGGCAAATGGCTGCAACGAAAAGATTGAATAAATGACACCGCAAAGAAGGATGGAAACATACGGTGTACCGAATTTTGGGTGAACTTTTGTTAGAAAAGTTGGCATCATCCCATCTTCAGCCATTGCAAATGGAACTCTTGTTCCACCCAAACCATTCCCAATAAATAAGCCAATCATGCTTAGGATTGCCGAAATCGTGACCAGTAACCCTAAAACACTGGCAAGCGGGCTGTTCTTCACACCGGTCATTTTATCTGCAATCGCGTGGGCAATATCTGGGAACTCCCATCCCACTGAAGCCCGTGGATCAACCCCCCATTCAACCAGCGTATCTTCGCTAATGCCGTATTCCGCCATCAGTGCACCAATACCAGCCCCGACTTCGGGTTCTTCCTGCCCCCATAAATGGTATTTTCCACCCTCACCAGCCCCACCAAACAATCCGGCTGTGACCGGTAATGAATATGTGGCAATAGCCGCAATCAAAACCAGCACCATTGCAATCGGATAAGTCCGTTTTGGATTAACAATTTCATCACCCGCCGCGGTAGGAAGTTCCCATCCCATAAAATTCCACATGACCACAAATAACCCCACACTGAGGGCACCGGTAATGGTTTCTCCTTCGGGTAAAAGCGGGATCGAGAGCGTGGTTCCTCCCTTAATCCATTGGTAGATTCCCAGCCCGGACATCAGGATTAAAGGGATAATCATGATTACTCCGAGACCATTTGCGGTCATGCCGGCAAGTCTTGCTCCCCGAATATTCAAACCGGTAATGATCCAGATCAAGACCAACGCGACCAGCCATGATAAAACCCACGCCGGTATTTCAATGCCATTGATTACCGTCCCGGTACGGAGGATTGGTATAAAATAGCCCAGATAATAAGCCGCTAAAACAGGGTAAATGGCCACGTCCACCCATGAAACTACCCAATTCATCCACCCTGCCATAAAACCGGCAAAAGGGCCAAATGCTTGCTTCACCCAATGATAATACCCTCCCTCGACCGGCATCATTGAGGTCATTTCGCGTACCATCAACATGTTGGGAATACTGAAAATCAGGGGGGTCAAAACAATCAAAATCAAAGCCATACCGGGTCCAGATAAGCCAACCAACGGTTCTATACCAAAGGCGCCTCCACAAACCGTAAAATAAATCAAACCAAATAAAGGCAAGAGAGTTAATTCACGTTTTAGTTTGCGGGCTTCCTGTTGAATATTTTCTCCTTTGCTGTGAACAATCGCCATTTCGACCTCCCGAAGAGTGAGTAAATAAGATAAATTCTATAAGAAATTATTTATGGCGGTAGTCTTTTTCCTGCATTTGAAAAATCATTTCTTCAGGCAGATTCCAGTTCAGCTCCGCATAATTTACAAAAACGGGCATCTTGATCGTGACCATGCTGATTGCAATTAGGGCAAACCCGATTCAAGCGTCGGCGGCGCTGTTTTTCTTTCCCTAATTCAATGGTTACAATCCCCGATGGCACTGCTATCAGACCATAACCCAAAATCATCAAAAAAGCCGCCAGGGCTTGACCCAAGGGTGTTAAGGGAGTTATATCACCATAGCCAACGGTGGTAACGGTTACAATCGCCCAATAAACGCTCCGCGGAATACTGGTATAACCGGCTTGCGGCCCTTCAATGAGATACATTAACGAACCCACAATTAACACAACGGTTAAAACGATTGTGAGGAATACCAGAATCCGCCTCCAGCTGGATTGAATTGCACTTCGTAAGACTTCTATTTCTTCAACGTATTCCATCAGTTTCAAAATTCTGAAGATGCGCAGCACCCGCAGAACTCGAATCACAATCAAGAAACGGCTTTCAGGAAAAATAAGGCTGACATAGGTGGGCAATATTGCCATTAAATCAATCAACCCATAAAAACTGCGCGCATAATATCCGGCATTTGGTGAACTGTAAAGCCGAAGAATGTATTCGATCGTGAACAAAATGGTGAATAACCATTCCAGAACATACAGGTGATAGCCAAAACGGGCCGAAATATCCGCCATGCTGTCGGCCATCACAGCAGCCACACTGGCTAAAATCAGAAGGATCAGAATAACATCAAATGCCCGTCCCTCCCAGGTATCATGCTCAAATATGATTTGATACAACCTTTTTTGTAGCGAATTTCTCTTACTCATTTTTCCCGGATCGCATTTCGGTTAATAATGGCTTATAATACCACTTCATTTGTCCTAGGATAAGTCTTTCAAGGTAATTGAATGACCAACCAGAAGAATTTATATTTTTGTATTTCGATCCTCTGGTACTTAACCGCCCTCGTTCTTATCCTCAGTTCACTGGGCTGCAGCCAGAGCAGTACGGATTCCATTCAACCTACCGGTTTGGTCGTCAAATTCGATTGTATTCCCCTACCGCAAGAACCTCAAAATGCAAAAGTCGTATCCATTATTGATGGCGACACGATTAAAATTGAAATTGACCGTCAAAAAGTAAATGTTCGTTACATCGGCATCAATTCGCCCGAATTGGATTCAAATGAAAGAGAGATCGCCGAGGAAGCACTACAATTCAACGCCGGTCTTGTGGAAAACCAAATTGTAACGCTTTATCGGGACACTTCCGATACCGACCGCTTCGGCCGATTGCTGCGATATGTATTCATGGACGATGTGTTTGTAAATTACGAACTAATCCGAATGGGATATGCCCGACAGAGAGATTATCCACCGGACAGTGCCTGTAAAGACCTTTTCATCAAAGCCCAACAGGAAGCTATCGCCATGCGACGTGGAATTTGGAAAACTCAATAGCAACTATTGGTCATGACCGAGATTTTTAGATTAGACCCCTTCAACCCGGATCCAAATATCATCCATAAAGCTGCGCAAATCATTCAAGCAGGAGGTTTAGTAGCATTCCCAACCGAAACCGTTTACGGTCTGGGTGCAAATGCATTCAATAGCCACGCCGTTCAGCGGATATTCCTCGCAAAAGGGCGGCCGGCTAATGATCCGTTGATTGTCCACATTCAAAACAAAGACTGGCTGGATAAAATAGTCAATAACCGCCCCCCAAAAACCGATTTATTGGTCAACCGGTTCTGGCCGGGTCCACTGACATTAATTTTTCCCCGAAAGTCGGAGATTCCTTTGAATGTCACCGCCGGTGGAAACAATGTCGCAGTGAGAGCACCTTCTCACCCGGTGGCTCAAGCGCTCCTCGCCGCCAGTGGACTGCCCATCGCGGCCCCATCAGCCAATCGTTTCGGTCACACCAGCCCTACTCAGGCCAGCCACGTTTTGGATGACCTCAGCGGACGTATTGACCTGGTGTTGGATGGAGGGGAATGCCCCATCGGCCTGGAGTCCACGGTTCTCGACCTCACTCAAGACCCCCCGGTGATCCTGAGACCGGGAGGCGTTCCTCGCGAAGAAATTGAGCAAATAATTGGAAAAGTTCGCCTCGCCACAAAAGACAAGAGTAAAGAAACCGAGGAAGCCCTACCTTCACCGGGTTTAATGGAGCGGCATTACTCGCCCCATTCCACCCTGATCCTCGTCGAAAACATAACCGGCAATCGCGAAATTGCCATAAAAAAAATTCTTGATCATGTCTCTCAGGTTCAACAAATTACCCGAAAATCCATTGGTATTTTGACGGTCAGTGAAGAAACCCACTATTACGAATCGGTACAAGATTTGGAGGTAATATCGCTGGGATCCTTGAATAACCTTCAAGAAATTGGGCGCAATTTGTTCGCTGGTATGCGTACCCTTGAGCAGGCAGGAGTTGAGATTATCCTCACCACCGACTTTGGAGAGCAAGGATTGGGTCTTGCCATCCGAGATCGCTTGCGAAGGGCTGCCAGCCAGATCATACGCGTCTAGTTTTCTCCTTAAAACACAAAACAAGGCCGGTTGTCCAGGCCGGTCTTGCTTTGCTGAAGGAGGAAAAATTTTTCTCTGGAGGATTATTTACTCAAAGGATAATCCTCCAAACTCAATTCAGGATCGGCCATCATTCCAATATTCACCTCCCCGAAGGAATGGTTCTTAAAATAGACAATCGGCCAGTTAGAGTAACTGGCCGATTGTCTATTTTTTACTGTGCTTATGGGTTAAGGCCGGTCAATTTCAAAGAGGGGCGAAGTCCATGTTTCCCAATGAGCAGGGTTATTTGGATCTCCCAGTGCTTTGAGGACGGAAATTTTTACATAGTAAATGCCATCCGGCACTTCAAACACACTGGAACCCGCGTAAGTAAATCCATCAAATGGCATGGCAAAGAAACCGGTAGCAGAGCTGTTCCGTGGCAGGTATGAGTCGTCATACGCATTATACCAGTAGCGGTCCGGCCCCTTTTCCATCTTCTGATAGACTTCCATCCTGAATCTGCGAGATTGATGGTCGAAATGAACCAGGAAGTAAGGAATGTCATCATCCTCCATAGAAAACCACCAATCAAAATCACCAAGTTTGTAAAAACTGCCTTCAAAGAGCACTGACAGCCATGGGAAGCCATAAACCGTCGGTTCCAATACTCGAATGGACTGGTAATCACCAATAAAACCAGCATAAGGTACCCGATTTACTTTCCCATCTTCCGAGGTCAAGACGATATAACCGCCATATTGGCCGTTGAGTGGAGCAACCGGCGGTGTGATGGTTACATTTACCCGTGCTTTGCTCTTCGGGGCAACTTTTATTTCATTGGTGCTGAAAGCCACTGATGCAAAATTTGCATTGAATGAGGGGGTGAATGTGTTTCCATGAGTACCCAATGCAGGTTGATGCGATAGGCTGAATGTAACCGTCGTATTTCCCTCGTTGGCAACTGTAATCGTCCTGACCGCCGGGCCGGTTTCACTCTCACCCAACGCCAGTTTGGAAGGTTCAACCCTCACCGTAGAAAGGATGGCTTGTGGAATATCCAGCATGCCTGCCCCTTGGCGATGGACATTATCCAGAAAGCCCAACCCTGGATTTCCCCACCACACTGCTGGATCAGCTGTATTTTGGAAAATCGTTCTTACCACCCCAGCGGGCAAATTGGGACGTGCCTGCAAAAGAAGAGCAGCTGCCCCAGCCACATGAGGGGAAGCCATCGAAGTTCCACTCAGGGTTGCATAACCACCTTGCTCAAGCGGGTAGGTGGAGTAAATCAACCCGCCCGGAGCCCCAATATCTGGTTTTACGTTAAGATCAGGGGATAAGCCGTACGAGCTAAAAGAAGAGATCAAACCTCCGGTTGGATTAGGGAATGAGTCTTGTTGTGCTGTCCAGGTCAGGAATACCTCACCGCTTGCGAGCCGCGAATCGATAAGAGCACCTTCGGTATTGGAAATCGTAACCACCGGAATGGTAATTGCGGGCGTACCTGCCACGGTTGCGCTGAATCTGCCGGCAGTGTTGTTATAAATGACCACTCCGATCGCACCGGCATTCATGGCATTCAACGATTTTACATGGAAAGTACAACCACCCCGGCGAATGAGGGCAATTTTTCCATCCAGACTATTCGCAGGAAGGGCAGAACAGGCATCTGCATTGGAAGCCACTGTTCCCGTCCGTGCCATGGGGAAGGTGCCCGAAGTGGGGGGTTCTGGAGCAGAAGAAGCAACTCCGAAGCCAATCGGAGTATCATCCGGGCTGATCAAGAACAACCTCAGAAAGATTTCGGTGTTGTCGAAGGAAGCCACCCCAATCACCTGATTGCCTAACCCCGGCGCACCAGCGGAATACACCCCATTAGCGCCGCTATTACCAATCGAAGCCACCACAACCATGCCACGTTTGACCAACCGATCGGCTGCCTGGGCAGTCGGGTATTGCGGCCACTGGAATGCAGACCCAATGCTCATATTCAGAACCTGCATACCGTCATCCAAAGCCCGTTCCATTGCCATCAGCATTATATCGGCAGTCGTGGATCCCTCGCAACCAAACACTCGATATGCCCCAAACATCACATCCGGCGCAACGCCCTTAATCGCACCGTTAGCCCCAATGATACCGGCTACATGAGTACCATGTCCATTGCAATCATCGGGAATAGGATCCGGTTGAGGCACGGGATTGTAAGTGGGGCTGGTTGAATCGGCATTGAAAGCATCACCCACGAAGTCATATCCGGTAAAGACCCGGCAACCTGGGCCAAAACAGCCGCCCAGGTCAGGATGATCAAAGTCAACACCTGTATCCATTACCGCAACTTTGACCCCTTTGCCGGTAAAGCCCAGCTCGCTCTGAGCAATATCTGCGCCGGTCATAGCCAAAGCGCTGACCAGTTCCGGGCTGGGATTTTCAACCGGTTCTGGTAAGGTGTAGGTTTCAACCGGATAAATTGCTTTCACACCCGGAATGCGGAATAATTTTGGCAGCTCAGCAGGGCTGATTTCAATAGCGATGCCATTCCATAGTTTATCGTAGGCAAATCTTTCGCTAAACTCCAACCCGGCCCGTTCTGCCTTCACCCGAAAGGATTGTTTTTCGGCCTGGATTGTGGTTAGACGTCCACCATCAGCCGTGGGTAAACCATTGAATTCAACAAACCACAGATGCGGGGTTTCATCAACCATTGCACCGGTTTCGGTGGAATATACCGGAAACAATGGCTCTACCGTTCCATCGTCTGCGATTGCAGGTGAAATCATGGTAAATAACATGACCACAATCAACAACCCTGGAAAGAAAAATTTTCTGAACATTGTTCCTCCTGCAGCAAAAATTATTTTTTAAGAAAGGATTTCTTGGGGAAGTCTGAATTTGTCGGGTTGAATCACCTCCCTTTCTTCTTCACAAAAAAAGACTGCCTGAGTATGGGTATACTTTCGGCAGTCTGGCGATCTGATTATCTCAGACCCATAACTTTGCGCCCTCATCTCGCGATGAGTTTGCCATTTTCGGGTATTTAATTGGTGGATATTTATTTATTATCTTTATTCATTTTACATTAATTATCAATAAATACAAGTCTTAATTGTCGAAATCTTAAATCAACAATTCCAAACCAGTATAATCCTGTCTTCAACTCCCCCTTGTTGATTGCTTGTTTATTCTTACCTAATGAATTCAGCTGGCATAATAGGTATCACCTTTCGTTCAATTCTGGCCTCCTCGGCCGCAAAAGCCAGCATGTGGCTGAATAAAGCCTCACGGGCAGCTCGCTTCGCCGTATCCGGGTAGCCCCCCTTCCTTATGTGGGCAACAAACTCTCTCATCAACTGATTGTCTCCCCCCCCATGTCCCTCCCCCGCTGGCGGACTGGTATCCAGGTAAAGTTTCTTTCGGGTGCGGTGTTCCTCGACAGTTAACCATCCGCCACCATTCCCCAATACGCCCATCAACCTTCCCCTCGTTCCTTCAATTCTGGTTGATCGGTGTTCCACATGAGAATGACCGTGCATGGTCAATGTCACTGTTGTGCCTTTCTCAAATTGCATGCTGACCACTTGATGATCTACCACATCGTTATCACAATGGTAAACACATCTTCCGTAAGGACCGTTTCGGATGGCTTCCTCGATTTTTGGGGGTGTTGGGTCTTGAGCGAGAACCGTCAAAGGCCAGCCCTTATATTCGGTAATCTGTTTAAGAAAGGGAAAAAGGGAAGAGAAAGTCTGCACCACCCCGGGATTTTTTATCCACGTTCCAATAATTGCTTTATGAAAAGAGTTCGTACAGGTTTCACGGTATGAGTACCAGAAAGGCAGCATTTCGAGGTAAATATGAATTGCAGAGTAAGGACACTCCTTCTCAATTGGACAACCATCCACACAGCGTTCGGGAGTGTTGACTGGTGCTTTATCTGGGCGAAAATGAGTCAATTCCCCTTTGCTGCTCAGCATGATCGGCCATTGGCCCAGTACCCAAGGTAAAATATCCAGATCATGGCAGCATTTCGCCAGAATCATCGGGCTGGATTGGCGACTGCTACTCCAATTTCCCCTCACGTAAGAATGAGCCATGTGCCAGAAGGAAACATTCTCGCGGTGATCTACATCAATAATTTCACCCAACACACCCGATTGAACAATCTCGCGCATTTTCCGGGCATATTGGGTATAACGCAGAACATGACAGATATGCAATTGCCGTTGAGTCCTTTCACTCACCTCAACCAGTTGCTTACATTCCTCCAAGGTGGTTGCCATCGGTTTTTCAAGCAAGACATGATAACCTTTATTCATTGCGGCAATTGCCGGTTGGGTGTGCAACCAATCCTGAGTCGCGATAATTGCGGCATCCGCCAGTTGTGGCTGTTCCATCAACCCTTCCCAGCTTTCATAACACCTTTCTTCAGGGATGGCATGAACGGTAGAAAATTTTCGTCGGCGCTCTTCATTTGGCTCGGCAACGGCTACAAACTTTAGTTGATCGGGATACCTTAAAGCATAGGGAGCATAGGCTTCTGCCCCGCGCTGACCCGCCCCAATTAAAATGGCTCGTACTGGCTTCATAGCGGCTTCTCCTTGAATGATTGAAGAAATTCTAGCACAACCTTTTACCAAAAAAGTTTCATCCCGACGAAGTATGTAATCGGATTCGAGAATAAAATAGTTGTATATCGTTTACAAAAAAAGGAGCAACCATCCATGTCTGAAATTTCTGCACCCACCGAAGTTGAATTTAATGATTTATACCACCGTCCTCAGCGCATGATTCGTGTTGCCAATTGGGCTAACACGCTCTCTTGGGTGGTATTGGTTGTAGTCGGTTTGTTTTTGGTGTTTTTTGTCAGCGCAATTTATGTAACCATCACTCAATCATCCAATCTGTTTATCGAATTAATTCCCACCCTTGTTCAGGCATTCTTGATTTTGATACCAGGTTTGTTTTTATTCGTGACACTTCAAGCCGTCTCCGAAGGCATTTACATCCTGATGGATATCGAGGAAAACACCAGAGGTAAATGAATTCATCACAGCACAGCATCACCATATTTTTGTTCAACCAAATCCTTCAATCCCAACTCTTCTAACTTCCAGAGGAAAGGATAACCGCTCGTTCTATCCCATCCGCTGTACCGATAATATTCTTCCAGCATGGTTGAGATATCCGGAATGTTGCCTTCCTGGCCGCCGTCCAGAAGAGGTTGGAGGAGCAATCTGGGTAATCTTTCGTTTTCCGGTTTCCAGCCCAATTTCAGGTTATAAAGCCGCTTCATGTTCCACGCCCGCTCCCCGGCTTTGAGCATGGTTGTCATGTCCCAATCCCAACCCATTGCTGCATTAAGCAACTCTAAAATTTCGCCCGGTGAAACAACCGCAAAATAGCAGGTCGTCAGGCTGTTGCACACCGTCCGCCAGTGTTGATGACGAGCAACCTGTTCTCCTTTACCCACAGGACTGAATCGGTCGGTAAAACCGATTCCGATCTCATCCACCGTACCGCCCAAACCAACATTGAAGTAATCACTCTGGTTATGGCATGCTCCGCGCGGTGAGGTCACATAAGCCAGCGCCTGCCCGGAAAAAGCCCGCGGGTCGTGCATTGCCACATCCAACCCATTCACTTGAACGGCTAAATCTTCATCACCGTAGGCCGTGGCCAGCGCTTTACTGCCTTGAGCAAGCAAATTGCCTAAACCCTCTTTGGTTGCCATTTGCCTAAGCAGGGAAAAACAGGGCTCAGGATCTCCCCAGCGAAGTACTAGCCCACCGCTATCCTTTGTGGTCAATTTACCTTGGTCATAAAGCAAATAAGCCAGGGCAATCACATTCCCAGCCGTAATTGTATCCATTCCCAATCGATCACACAGATCACCCAGCGCAGTGATCGCCGCCAGATCATCCACCATCAATTGGGAACCGAAGGAGCAAATGGTTTCATACTCCGGTCCCTTCACAACCCCATTGGTTGGAAAACTTCCCTGCTCAATTTCCACTTCACGCCCGCAAGAAATCACACAACCCTGACAGGCCGTTGTCCCTCTTAAGATCGTTTCAGCCATGGTCGCCCCGCTGATCTTGTCGGCTCCTTCAAATCTGGCCGCAGTCCAGTATTTTTGGGGCATATCTCCAAGGTATTGCAGATACTCCGCACCTCCCGAAGTCCCGGTGGAGCGGAGCACTGCCGTCATATTCTGTTCGAGCAGTCGTTTGTTGGAAGCCACCCTTAACTTACGATATTCCTCATCACGCTCCATCACCAATCGTTGAGTACCCCGCACAGCTACCGCTTTCAATTTTTTGGAGCCCATTAGGGCTCCCATACCGGTGCGTGCAGCCAGCCTCCCATGGTCAGAAAGAATGCCGGCAAACGGAACAAGATTTTCTCCTGCCAGACCAATGCAGGCAACCTTTACCTGTGGTATTCCGACTTCCCGGCGAATAATCTCCTGAGTCTGGTATGTATCTGCCTTTCCCCATAAATGCTCGGCAGAGCGAATTTCGATTTGATCATTGTAAATCCAGAGATATACCGGCCGATCTGATACGCCCTCAATCCATAAAAAATCAATCCCGGCAAAACGCAGTTCCGGCCCCACAAATCCGCCTATGTTGGATTCTCCCCACCAGCCCGTTTGCGGTGAACGCCCGCAAATCGTAAAACGCCCGGTGGTTGGCCCGGCAGTACCGGTCAGAGGACCGGTGGCAAACAACAATGGACTGCCCGGGTCAAGCGGTGAATGATTCACATCCAGCCGATCCCACAAAAGCCTGGCTGCCAAACCCGACGCCCCAATGAAACCCTCAATCCATTCAGAAGGAATTTGCTCTCTCCGAATCTGGCCATTGCTCAGATTGATTTTGACCATTTTTCCATACATAGATGTTCTCTCCTTAGAAATCAATCGTTTTTCCCTCAAAAGCATATTGAAACAACCGGAGCAGTTCCTGATCATCCGGAATTCGGGTGGACATAATCGTTTGGGTATCGTTTAAGGCATTTTCCACTAACAGTTCCATTTCGGCTTCCAGAGCAGCTCGGTCAATTCCCAAATCGGCAATACATAGAGGTTGATTGAGATCTTCCTCCAGTTTCCGTACCCTGGATGCCAAAATTGCAGCAGCTTGCTTTTCGTTTTCAGCGGGCAACCCAATAAACCGGCTGAGTTCCAGATAGCGGGTGCCGCCTTCGGGTGAGTTTGCACAAAACTCGATTGTATAAGGCAAAAACAAAGACACCGCTCTGCCATGAGGCACATGAAAAACCGCTCCTAAAGCATGTCCCAGCCCATGTGCTAGGGCTGCCATTGAGTTGCCGAACCCCAGCCCGGCAATCGTCGCGGCGTAGTGCATCTTCTCTCTGGCAGCTTGATCTCCAAAATAGGCTCTGGGTAAGTACTCAAAAACCATTTTTGCAGCATACACGCACAATCCATCGGTAAAGTCATTATGATAGGTTGAAGTGAATCCTTCAATGGCGTGGGTCAGCGCATCCAAGCCGGTATCAGCCGAGATTCGGGCTGGCAACTCTCTAATCAGCTGGGGGTCTATAATGGCAATGTCCGGAACAACCTCGCGACTACCCAGCCCCAGTTTCCGCCGCGACTGGTGATCAGACAGGACAACTGCCCAGGTAACCTCGGCCCCGGTGCCGGATGTTGTGGGGATTGCCACTAAACGGGCTTTTTGGCGCAAGCCATAAAATTCGATCGGGTTAATCGCGTCCGGTTGGACATCCGGCCGGGCATACAAAACCCACATTCCTTTGGCGGCATCAATGACCGAGCCTCCTCCAATGGCTATAATCCAATCTGGCTGAAAATCGAACATTCGTTGTGCCCCGCGTTTCACCGTCTCCAGGTCTGGATCGGGTTGCACCTCATCGAATATATCCATCTGCATGCCGGTATTCTTCAATTGCTCGAAAACCAATTGCACCAGACCCAGGCGGTTCAGGGTCACATCGGAAACAATCATGGCTTTTGAACCGGTCAAAGAAGCCAGATGAGAAAGAGCATCTTCACCAAATACAATGAGCGGCGAGGAAAAATACCACATATCGGATAACCTCCCATTCCATCCTAAAGGTTTTGTGATTAATCATACTTTCGATTAGAAAGATTCACCAGAAATTTTTATAAGAAAGTTATAAAACAATATTCATTGATTTATTCGATGAAAATATTCATAATACTAAGAGCGGCGGAATACAAGAGTAAAGTCTTCTTAAGGAGAAAATAATGAATAAACCATGGCATCATATCGTGGGTTCAATCCTGATAACCCTCATCGCAATTGGATTACTCCAATTTTCAAACCACTCAGTAGTAGCAAGCAGTGGTGGAATTCCAACCAACATTGTTTTTGTCAAAAAGGATGCAAATACCTCGTTTGACCGACAGTGGAATTGGACAATTACCAAAACCGGCGATCAAACTTCTCTGACATTAGCCCCTGGTCAGTCTGTCCCGGTAAATTATACCGTCACCGTTCAGTCGGTCGCGGTTGATAGCAATTGGAAGGTCACCGGCAGTATATCGTTTCAAAACACTGCAAGTGAGCCAGCGACCATCACTGCCGTGACGGACGTAATCAGTGGCGGGATTGTTGCCAGTGTTGACTGCGGTACAACGTTTCCCTTTACATTGCCAGCCGGGTATACAAAAGTTTGCACTTATCAAGCCACATTGCCAGATGGAAGTAGCCGTACCAATACCGCAACCGTGGAAACCAGCGGGAATGTGCCAGGAAGTTCTTTCACAATTCCATTTTCATTTGGAAATCCCAACAATGAAGTAGATGAGTGCATCACTGTCGAAGATGACCAGATTGGATCATTAGGTGTCGTCTGCGCTGGGGAATCACCCAAAACATTCAACTATACTTTGAACGTGGGTGGTTCGGAACAATGTGGGCTTTACCAATTCGCCAATGTTGCCTCTTTCGTCAGCAATGATAGTGGTAAAAAAGGCAGCGCAAAATATGTGGTGAACTTTGATATTCCTTGTACTGAAGCCTGCACCCTCACCCCCGGTTACTGGAAAACACACTCAAAATACGGCCCTGCCCCTTACGATTCGACCTGGGCTTTGCTGGGAGAGGATAACGCCTTCTTCTTGAGCGGGCAAACTAATTATGAGGTGCTTTGGACATCACCTTCAGGTGGTAACGCCTATTACATACTCGCCCACGCCTATCTCGCCGCCAAACTGAATGTTCTTAATGGCGCTTCCACCACCGCTAGCGTTGATGCGGCTTTAGCCTTTGCCGAGTCCTTTTTCAGCACCTACAGCCCAACCTCTACCCTTAGCAGGTCGGTACGTAATACGGCTATTTCACAGGCAGGAATACTCGATAACTACAACAATGGGTTAATCGGCCCCGGTCATTGCGGCAAGTAAATTACAATTCTTAAATTAAAAATACAGGCCCCAGAAAAGTGAACTGCACCCAATAAAGTAGACAGAAAAAGAAAGCGGCCTCTTGGCTAAGTGGACAGACACCTAAGTTGAAAGGGTGTCTGTCTTGTTTTCAATTGTATCCGTTCATAATTGAAAAAGTAAATAT
>Ga0226835_1000160_pt1 | contig 118954 bp, 94 predicted proteins | sample LAC_MetaG_1_FD_163627 | JGI IMG/M metagenome (GOLD analysis project Ga0226835, IMG submission 163627) | Anaerobic ammonium oxidizing microbial communities from anammox membrane bioreactor (MBR) in UC Berkley, California, United States -... | ecosystem: Engineered > Bioreactor > Anaerobic >... | reverse complement strand
CCGGTGCGGTTGTAGATTATCTAAAAGGTTTTAGAAAATGTCGTAAAACAATATCATTTTAATTAAATTTGTATAAACAAACTAAAATCGATATGGATCAATACACAACCGAAAAATTGAAATCAATTGTAGGAGCGCAAAACTTCTTCGATTCTAAAGAAGATAAACTTGTTTATTCTTATGACGGTACACCTGTTTACAGACATCTGCCGGAAGCAGTTATATTTCCTGAAGATGCAGAGCAGATATCAAAAATTCTAAAACTTGCAAATCAGGAAAAGTTTAATATTGTACCTCGGGGTGCAGGTACAGGTTTAAGCGGCGGATCAATACCGGTTGATAACTCCGTTGTTATTGTTATGACAAAATGGAATCGTGTTTTGGAAATTGATACCAGTAATTTGACTGCTTGGGTTGAACCCGGAGTTGTTACTGGTCATCTTCAAAATCAAGTTGAAAAAATTGGTTTATTTTATCCTCCCGATCCGGGCAGTTTAACTGTTTGTACGATTGGCGGTAATGTTGCAAGTAATGCTGGCGGATTAAGAGGACTTAAATATGGTGTTACAAAAAATTATGTGCTTGGTGTTGAAATGATTCTTCCGAATGGCGAATTGTTAAAATCCGGCGGGAAAAATATGAAAGATGCTGCAGGATATAATCTGAAAGATTTTATTATCGGCAGTGAAGGCACACTTGGAATTATTACTAAAGTATTGGTGAAGTTATTACCAAAACCAACTAAGTCGATAACCTTACTGATATTTTTTAATAAACTTATTGATGCAGGAAAAGCTGTTTCAGATATTATTGCTGCTCACATTGTTCCATCGATGATGGAATTTTTAGATAACACAACAATTAATTGTGTGGAAGATTATACTCACATTGGTTTACCGAGAAAAAGCGAAGCCATACTGCTAATTGAAGTTGATGGTCGTGATTCGGAGGTGCTGGAAGATGCTGAAATAATCAGAAAGATTGCTGTTAAAAATAACGCATCTGCTCTTAAAGCTGCGAGTGATAAAGCAGAAGCAGAAAATCTTAAGACTGCGAGAAGAAGTGCTTTTAGTGCATTAGCTCGTAAAATGCCCACTACTATTCTGGAAGATGCAACTGTGCCGAGAAGTGAGCTTCCGGTTATGATTGAAAAAGTAACCAAAGCAGCAAAAATGTTCGATGTAATGATTGGTAATTTTGGACACGCAGGTGACGGTAATCTGCATCCAACCTGTCTTACCGATGAAAGAGACAGCAAAGCACTTGAGAAAGCTCATAAAGCTTTTGAATATATTTTTAATGAAGCAATTAAATTGGGCGGTACAATTACCGGTGAGCATGGAACTGGTTTATCTAAAAAACAATTTTTGGAATCAGTTGCCGGACCTGCTGGTGTTGACATGATGAAGAGAATTAAATGTGCGATTGATCCTAATAATATTCTTAATCCTGAAAAGATTTTTACCATCTCACCTAAATGTGAGGGCTACTTACCACTAAAACGCGAACAGATAAAAAACTTAAATGCATAATCAAACCCAATATAAAGATCTGTTAAAAGTCTTACCTCACGATGATATACTTCAGCAATGTATTCATTGCGGATTGTGTTTAGCTGTCTGCCCGACTTATGATATTACAAAAATTGAACGTTCTTCTCCCCGGGGAAGAATAGCAATGATAAAGTCAGTTGCAAGAAGTGAAACAGAATTAAGTGATAGGTTTGCCGAGGAAATGAATTTCTGCCTTGATTGTCTTGCGTGTGAAACTGCATGCCCTGCCGGGGTTCAATATGGCAGAATGGTTGAGACTGCACGGGTTGTTGTAGATGAAGCAGGCTTCGGTACTTCAAAGATAAAGCGGGCAGTTAAGAGATTTTCACTCAGAAGATTTGTTGCTTCAAAAAATGGATTAAAATTTATATCGAGATTGTTAAGATTTTATCAAAAAGCCGGATTACAAAAATTTGTAAGAGCAACTGGTATCTTAAAAATATTTTCTAAAAATCTTACTGAGATTGAAGCATTGTCTCCGGCAATATCTGAAAAATTTTCTGATAAACAGATTAAAGAGATTGAATTACCTGAAGGTGAGGTAAAATATAAAACAGCATTTCATTTTGGCTGTCTGATGAATACAATGTTTGCAGATATTAATATTGATACTATTGATGTTCTGAAAGAATGCGGTTGTAAAATAATAACACCTAAGGATCAAGTTTGCTGCGGATCGCTTATGGGGCATAATGGTGATCTGGATTTTGCTTTGAAGCTTGCAAGAAAAAATATTGATGTATTTGAAAAACATGAATATGATTATCTGATTTCAAACTCTGCAGGGTGTGGAGCTTTTATGAAAGATTATGCCTATTTGTTAGAAGATGATCCTTTGTATGCTGATAAAGCTAAAAGGTTTGCAGCTAAAGTTAAAGACATAACTGAGTTTATTTTTGAGCAAAAACCTGAGATAAAATTTATTTCTGAACAAACACCTGAATCAGTAACCTATCACGATGCTTGTCATTTGGTTCATGCTCAAAAAGTATATTCGCAACCAAGGGAAGTTATTAAATCTTTGCCGGGGGTAAAATACACTGAGCTTGAGGAAGCAAGCTGGTGCTGCGGCAGTGCCGGTATTTATAATGTAGTTAGATACGAAGATTCATTGATTCAATTGAAACGCAAGATGAATAATATTAAAAATACAAATGCAAAAGTTGTGTTAACAGGAAATCCGGGTTGTATGGGGCAGATAAAACACGGCACTAAAAAATTTAATGTTGATGTTGAGGTGCTGCATCCTGTTACTTTGATTAAAAAACTGTTAAAGAACAATCAGAAATAATTGATCTTTGTAGTGCTACAATATCTTTTCGTCCCAAATCAAATGTTCAAAAGTTTCTCTGCTTCTTATTACTGATAAGTTAGTTCCATTAACCAAAATTTCAGCCGGACGGCGGCGCGCATTGTAATTTGAACTCATAACCATTCCATAAGCACCTGCAGACATTATCGCAAGCAGCTCACCGGACTTGGTTTCAGATATTTCTCTATCACGGGCAATGTAATCTCCTGATTCACAAACCGGACCGACAACATCAACAATTTTTTCTTTTCTGTCTTCAAATAACTGAACCGGCTGAACATGATGATAGGCTTGATAAATAGAAGGTCTGAGAAGATCGTTCATTGCTGCATCAATAATAACAAAATTCTTATCACCATTTTTTTTATTATAAAGCACTTCAGTTACAAGTATTCCGCCGTTTGCAGTTAAATATCTGCCGGGTTCAAAAATTATCTGACAGTTAAGTTTTTTAAAAAGAGGAATCGTTTTCTCGGCAAACTCATTAATTGTAAATGATTGCTCATTATTATAGGTAACTCCTATTCCGCCGCCAACATCAAAATGCTCTAGTTTTAAACCGTCTTTTTCAATTTCAAAATAAAGTTCTGAAAGTTTTTGAACTGCTTCACAAAAAGGGACTATCGAAGTAATTTGTGAACCGATGTGCATATCGATTCCGGTGAATTTAATGTTTCTGAATTCTTTCCTGTGCTTATAGATATTTAAAGCAGACTTTGAATCAACTCCAAATTTGTTTGTTGATAATCCGGTAGATATATAAGGATGAGTTTTTGCATCAACATCGGGATTAACCCGAATTGCAACCGAAGCAGTTTTATTCAACTCACCTGCAATTTTATTTATTAGCTCAATTTCTTCCTCTGATTCAGCTTTTATCATCAGAACATTTTTTTCTATACCAATCTTAATTTCATTTTTTGTTTTACCAACACTGGTTAAAATTATATTGGAAGGATGAATTCCGGTTTTTAATGCACGATAAAGCTCGCCTTCAGAATTTGCGTCAATGCCGCTGCCAAGCTTTGCAAAAGTATTTATAATACTCAGATTATAATTTGCCTTCATCGCATAAAATATTTTATGATTTAAGCTGCTGAATGCGCTCGCGAAATTATTATATTGTTTTATGAAGTGATTTTTGCTGTAAATGTAAAGCGGGGTTCCAAATTCACCGGTTATTTTATCAACGCTTACATCTTCAATAAAGAGTTTATTGTTTTTGTACTTTATAAATTCTGTTTCTAAGTGATGCATAGTAATTATTTTTCTTTGTTTGTTCAAAGTAACAGTTAAGTAATAATTCTCATTAGTCAGTCTGAGCGGAGTCGAAGACTGATTTTGCTCTTGTCACTTTTCGACTTCGCTCAAAGTGACATTGGATTAACAATTTCCAACTAGTCAGTCTGAGCGGAGTCGAAGACTGATTTTGTTCTTGTCACTTTTCCATTTCGCTCAAAGTGACATTGGATTAACAATTTCCAATTAGTCAGTCTGAGCGGAGCCAAAGCCTGATTTTGTTCTGGTCACTTTTCAACTTCGCTCAAAGTGATATTGGATTAACAGTTTCCAACTAGTCAGTCTGAGCGGAGTCAAAGACTGATTTTGTTCTGGTCACTTTTCGACTTCGCTCAAAGTGACATTGGATTAACAGTTTCCAACTAGTCAGTCTGAGCGGAGTCGAAGACTGATTTTGTTCTGGTCACTTTTCGACTTCGCTCAAAGTGACATTGGATTAACAGTTTCCAACTAGTCAGTCTGAGCTAAGTCGAAGACTGATTTTGTTCTGGTCACTTTTCGACTTTGCTCAAAGTGACATTGGATTAACAGTTTCCAACTAGTCAGTCTGAGCGGAGCCAAAGCCTGATTTTGTTCTGGTCACTTTTCGACTTTGCTCAAAGTGACATTGGATTAACAGTTTCCAACTAGTCAGTCTGAGCGGAGCCAAAGCCTGATTTTGTTCTTGTCACTTTTCGACTTTGCTCAAAGTGGCATTGGAATAACAATTTCCAATTAGTCAGTCTGAGCGGAGTCGAAGACTGATTTTGCTCTTGTCACTTTTCGACTTCGCTCAAAGTGACATTGGATTAACAATTTTCAATTAGTCAGTCTGAGCGGAGTCGAAGACTGATTTTGTTCTGGTCACTTTTCGACTTTGCTCAAAGTGACAGAGAATTTTCAATTTCCAACTAGTCAGTCTGAGCTAAGTCGAAGACTGATTTTGTTCTGGTCACTTTTCGACTTCGCTCAAAGTGACAGAGAATTTTCAATTTCCAATTAGTCAGTCTGAGCGGAGTCGAAGACTGATTTTGTTCTGGTCACCTTTCGACTTTGCTCAAAGTGACATTGGATTAACAATTTTCAATTAGTCAGTCTGAGCGGAGTCGAAGACTGAAAGTTTTAATTATATAAATAATACTTTTCAGAAAGCTTTCTAAAATTATCAATGTCTTTGTTTAAGTAGGGGAGTATATCTTCAACCTTTAATCTTTGCATAAAAAGCTCACGTATCTTACTTGTTCCCAAAACTTTATCGAACATATCAAAACGACCTTCATTTTCAGCGATAATATTTCTTCCATACAACTCGCTTATTGCCTGTGCAAAATAAAATTGTGCGTTTGTTAAATTGATTCTTTTATAATCAGTAATATAGATCTCAACTCCGTTAAGCATTTTATCTTTTCCAAAACCGTAATAAGGTTTATAAGAAATTGGTCTGAATATTACTCCATCCAGATTATAGGAATTCATTTTATCTGCAAGCTCTTCAGATTTAATCCACTCTGTTGCAAAGGTCTGAAACGGTAATGTATATCCGACACCAATTGATAATACACCTCTAAGTTCGCCAAGAATTCCGGATGCAGCATAATAAAAAGGAGAGTATCTATGAGGAATATGCGGTGAAGTCAGAACCCAGGGCAAACCTGTCTGTTCAAAATACATATCACGTGTCCAGCCTTCCATCGGAATAACAGTTAAATTACATTTAACTTTATTCTGAAGCATTCCTTCCTCATTTAATAATTTTGCTAACTCACCTACAGTTAATCCGTGCACATAAGGAATTGCAAACTGACTGACAAATGAAAAATAACCATCTTCAACGATGTTGCCTTCAATTCTGCTGCCTCCAAGCGGATTCGGACGATCAAGTATAACAACATCTTTATTATTTTCGGCTGCAGCCTCCATTACCAAGCCCATTGTGCTGATATATGTGTAAGAACGGCTTCCGATATCCTGAATATCAAACACAATAACATCAACATCCTTCAGCATTTCTGTGCTAGGTTTTCGCGTTTTTCCATATAAAGAATAAACCGGCAGCTTTGTTGTTTCATCAATATAAAAATCTACATGCTCACCGGCTGTATAATTCCCACGAACTCCGTGCTCAGGTCCATAAAGTGCTGTTAAGTTTACACCTTCAGCTTCAAATAAAATATCAATTGTTGATTTAAGTTTTCTATCAACTCCGGTTGGATTTGTTACCAATCCGACTCTTTTACCTTTAAGTATTTCAAAATTTCTTTCACGCAAGATTTCAATACCGGTTTTAACTATTACTTTTTTATCACAGCAATTTTGTGTTAGTTCTGATTCAACCATTTTCAGAAAAGAACCATCTTCAAAATATTTGTAAAGGTCCTTACCTGGACAAAGTGTTTCAGTGTAATCTTTATGAGTCCTTATATCTTTTAAGTCAATATTAAATCTTTGTTTAAGGAAAGCAGTTAATTTTGAAAGAGAGTTCAGCTGTTCTCTGTTTATTTTTTGCTCTTCATAATTTCCAACTACACAGATCAATACATGTCCGTTAACATCATAATCTGTATTTGTATCTCCCGGAATATTTACCGGTCGGGCTTCATAAATTTTTCCCTTAAGGTCAATCATAAAATGATAAGGATTATCAGCCCATTTTTTTTCTCTTCTGCTCCAGCTTTGAAGATTACGGAGATAGCTAATCATATCCTTATCTTCTGCAAAATATTCACCACCGTGATGAATAGTAATTTTATTTATTTGATGTTGAGGAACACTTCTATCAAAAGGTATCCATCCCCAATCATTTCTTTTAATTACTTTTAAATCATCAGGATATTCAAGCTCAGAAATATTAACTATTGAAATTTGCTGAGACCCGGAACATCCGGAAAATAAAAAGCCCAAAATAATTAATAATAATGCCAGAGATTCTTTCATAATATTTTAGCTATCATTTAGTTAAATGAATAATCGTTGTTTTTTGTAACTATAAATAATTATTCAACACTCAAAATTAACATTAAAGAATTGCTGGTTCAATAAAATTTAATTTTATCCCGAAAGTATTTTTCGATATTTTGCAAAAGGATTAAGAAAGTTTTTTATGATCTTTAATAGACAAATTAATCAATACCAATTTTAACGGCTATTTATGGAGCATTACGGATTTTGGTCACTTCTTCCGCCTTTACTTGCAATTATCTTTGCAATTAAAACCCGTCAGGTATTTGTTTCTCTATTATTCGGTATTTGGCTTGGATGGATTATCCTCAGTGGAGGAAATTTAATTTCGGGCACAACCGCTACTATACAAGCATTGGTAAATGTTTTTGCCGAGCCAAGCAATACAAGAACTATAATGTTTAGCTGTCTTGTTGGTGCACTGATTGCATTCATTCAAAGATCCGGTGGTGTTGCAGGTTTTGTTAATCTGATAAACAGACTGCTTACATATCTTGAAAATAAAAAAATCGGTAAGAGCAGAAAAATTGTTCAGCTTTTAGCCTGGGCAACCGGCACTGCAATTTTTGTTGAATCCAGTATAAACACTTTAACAGTAGGTACTGTATTCAGACCGGTTTTTGACCGCTTAAAAATTCCAAGAGAAAAACTTGCATACATAGGTGATTCTATTTCAGCACCAACTTGTATTCTTATTCCTCTTAATGCCTGGGGAGCTTATATTATGGGACTGATAGCCGCACAAGGATTTAGCAATCCGCTAACAATTTTGGTATATACATTCCCGGTTAATTTTTATCCAATGTTTGCTATGGCTATGGTTCTTTTTGTAATATTATCCGGAAAAGATTTTGGACCAATGAAAAAAGCTGAAGAAAGAGCAATTAAAGAAGGAAAAGTAATTCGTGATGGAGCTGTGCCGCTTATCTCTGCTGATGTTGTTTCGCTGGAGAAAAAGGAAAATGTTACAGCCAGAGCAATTAATATGATCATTCCAATTGCTGTAATGGTTGGAATGATGCCGCTTATGCTTCTTTATACAGGTTGGGGTGAAGTTGAAAATATTTCTCAATATCCTTGGTATGAACAGATATTTTTTGCAATCGGAAAGGGTTCAGGCTCAACTGCGGTTTTATATTCTGTTCTTACTTCAATTATTGTTTCAAGTATTCTCTATATATCACAAAAAATATTCAGTTTTTCTGAAACGATAGATTTGATATTTAAAGGAATCAGCGGATTGATTCCGCTCGCTTTACTTATGATGCTTGCTTTTGCAATAGGAACTGTATGCAAAGAATTGGGTACCGGATATTATACAGCAGAATTATCAAAGCAATGGCTATCTCCAAACTTTGTTCCGATTATAGTGTTTTTAGTTGCTTGTTTTATTGCATTTTCAACAGGAACATCATGGGGAACATTTGCAATTATGATTCCTATTGGAATTCCAATGGCACAGGCTCTTGATGCTAATTTATACTTAACAGTTGCTGCTGCTCTTGGCGGCGGAGTATTCGGTGATCACTGTTCACCGATTTCTGATACTACGATTATTTCTTCAATGGCATCAGCAAGCGATCATATTGATCATGTTAAAACGCAATTACCTTATGCAATAACAGCAGCAGTGATTACAGGTTTGTTATATCTGATACTTGGATTCATTTTTCATTAAAATATTAATTTTAAACAAAGAAAATTTTTAGGTGGTGATTTGAAATATTTAATAGGATTAGACGGCGGAGGAACAAAAACAAAATGTATTCTTACCGATATAAATTTTAATCCTGTCTTTGAAACTGTTGGTTCAGCTTCTAACTTTCTTGTTATAGGTACACAGACAGTTTCTGATACAATATTTAGTTTGATTAGTGAATGTATATCAACAGTAAAAATATCTATTGAAGATATTGAAGCAATTGTTCTTGGTACAACCGGCGGCGGAAGAAGAAGTGATGCAGAATTATTGGAAAAGCAGATCTTTGCAGATGCAAAAAACAAGTCCATTCCAATCAATAAATTCAGAGTTGAAAGCGATGCACGAATTGCATTGGAAGGTGCTTTTACAGGTAAGTCAGGCAGTATTCTAATTGCGGGTACAGGGTCAATAATGTTTGGTAAAGATGAAAAAGGTGAAATTCATCGTGTTGGTGGATTCGGAAGATTTATCGGTGATGAAGGCAGCGGTTATCGTATTGGAAGAAAGGGGCTAAATGCTGCAGCCAGATATTTTGACGGAAGAGCAAAGTCAACAAAAATTGCTGAACTGCTCAGACTTGAATTTTCTATTTCAACTTCTGAGGAATTAATTACAGAAGTATATCGGAATAATTTTAACATTGCATCAGCAGCACCTATTGTTTTTGATGCAGCAGATACTGGTGATAAAACCGCACAAAGAATTCTTGAAAACGAAGCTGACGAGCTTTTGCTTCATATCAATGCAATGAAAGAAAAATTAAAAGTTGATTTTCTGAAAGTATCACTGATAGGAAGTATATTAACTAAACCAAATTATTTTTCATACTTGTTTAATGAAAAAGTAATCAGACGTTTTAATGATGTAAAAATAATGGAAGCAGAACATTCGCCTGAATTTGGTGCCGCTTTAATGGCTAAACAATTATAAACCCGTAGTTTTGGAAGATTCTTTTTAGGAATAAATAAGCAGTCTTTAATTATCAGTTTGAAATACCTAAAGATTCGAACGCAATAACAATTAATGTGGAGTTTAAATGTCGGATAAAAAAGTTACATATAGAAATCCATGGTCATGGGTTCCTTCTTTATATTTTACTCAAGGTATCCCTTATGTAATGGTAATGTCTGTATCGGTAATGATGTATAAAAATCTTGGAGTATCCAACACTAACATTGCATTTTTTACGAGTCTTCTATACTTCCCATGGTTTTTAAAGTTTGCATGGGGTCCATTTATCGATATGTTTAAAACAAAAAGATTTTGGACTGTTACAATGCAATTGTTAGTCGGCGTTGCATTATTTGGAATTGCTTTTAGCGTGCCAACTACAATTTATTGGCAGCTTACTTTAATTGTTTTTGCTATAATGGCTTTTGCATCTGCAACTCATGATATAGCTGCTGATGGATTTTATATGTTAAGTCTTGAGCAGTCGCAACAAGCAGCTTTTGTTGGTGTTCGTTCAACCTTTTATCGAGTTGCTACAATTGTTGGCTCTGGTCTTCTGGTTGTAATAGCTGGTGAATTGGCTCCATCAATGGGTTTTAAAGGTGCATGGTCTGTTGTGTTTATGATAACAGGAGCATTGTTTATCTTGCTTTTTTTATATCATAGATTCATTTTACCATTTCCTGTTGAAGATAAAGGAACGCTTAAAGGTAAAAAATTAAGCAGCTCGCAAATCTGGATGCTTGCAGGCGGATTTGCTCTTTTTGCAATTACAGTTTATCTGGTGTTTTTGTTAATAAGTTTTATCCTTTCATTTTTTGGAATCTTATCACCATGGGATACAATTATTTCCACAATCCTGCTTGTTATTATTCTGGTGATTGTTTTCAGAACTAATGTTGCAGCATTTATTGATAAATATGAAAAGGCTGAAACAAAAAACGAAGCAATGCTTCCGTTCATAGAGTTTCTGAAAGCATTTGTAATTTTCATGCAGAAAAAAGATATCTGGAACATCCTTGGATTTCTTTTGTTCTTCAGATTCGCAGAAGCTCAGTTAGTTAAGCTGGTCCAGCCGTTTTTACTTGATCCGAGAGAAATTGGCGGCTTAGGATTATCAACCTCGGAAGTTGGAATTGTTTATGGCACTGTTGGAATATTTGCTTTAACTGCTGGCGGATTGATCGGCGGTTATGTGATTTCCAGACAGGGATTAAAATGGTGGCTCTGGCCAATGGTAATTATTATGCACACACCGGATTTGGCTTTTGTGTATCTCTCACATGTTCAGCCAACTGATTTTATATTAATCAATGCTGCAGTTGCATTGGAACAATTCGGCTATGGATTTGGATTCACTGCTTATATGATGTATATGATTATGATTTCACAAGGCGAACATAAAACTGCACATTATGCAATATGCACTGGTATTATGGCGCTTGGAATGATGCTGCCCGGGATGTTCTCCGGTGCATTACAGGAGCAAATTGGTTATCCAAGATTTTTTGAATGGGTTCTGATTTCTACAATTCCCGGATTTATTGTAGCAGCTCTTGTTAAAATTGATCCTGAGTTTGGGAAGAAAAAGAAAGAGCCTAAAGAGGCTTAGATTTTAACTTAGTTTATGTTAAAAATTATTTTTAATAAAGGGAGAGAAAGATATGAGGAATTTTATATCTGTATTTTTATTCATTGCAGTTCTTTCATCTGGAATTTCAGCACAGCAAATGAACATCAATAATCCATTTTTTACTGAATATACAACACCGTTTCAAACTCCGCCGTTTGATAAAATTAAAAACGAACATTATCTGCCGGCGTTTTATGAAGGCATAAAAATAAAACGGGCAGAGATTGATGCGGTAATAAATAATCCTGATAAACCTACTTTTGATAATACTATCGCAGCAATTGAGAAAAGCGGTGAATTGCTAAAAAAAGTTTCGCGTGTATTTTCTAATATAAGCGGTTCAAACGGAGATGATGAAACTCAGAAAATCGCAGAGACAATTACTCCTGAATTATCAAAACTAAATAATGATATCTTCCTAAATGAAAAACTTTATCATCGTATTAAATCTATTAACGATGAAAAAGATAAATTAAATCTTACTGCTGAACAGCTTAAAGTTCTTGATAATTATTATACAGATTTTGTTCGTAATGGAATCGGACTTGATGAAGATAAAAAAGCGAGACTTAAAAAAATAAATGAAGAACTAAGTATGCTTAGTCTTAAATTTGGTGATAATCTCCGTAAAGAAACAAACTCAATTGCTCTGGTTGTTGATAATAAAGAAGATTTAATCGGATTGCCTGATGCTGCGATTCAGGGTGCTCAGGAACTTGCTGAGTTAAACGGGCTTAACGGTAAGTGGGCGTTTAATCTTCAAAGGACGAGTTTTACACCATTTCTTCAGTATTCGGAAAAAAGAAATCTGAGAGAAAAGATTTACAAAGCTTATCTGATGCGCGGTAATAACAACAATGAATTTGATAATAAAGAAATCATTAAAAAAATTATTGCACTTCGTATTGAAAAATCTAATATGCTTGGCTACAAAACTTTTGCAGATTTTAAACTTGAAAAGAACATGGCAAAAAACACAGAAACAGTTAATAAATTTTTAGCTGATCTTTGGATGCCTGCATTAAAAAAATCAAAAGAAGAAGCAGCCGAGATGCAGAAACTAATTGATACTGAAGGGGGTAATTTCAAATTAGCAGGCTGGGACTGGTGGTATTACGCCGAGAAAGTTAAAATAGAAAAATATGCACTTGATGAAGAAATGCTTAGACCTTATTTCAAAATGGAAAATGTAAGACAGGGTGCTTTTGATGTTGCCGCCAAATTATATGGAATACAATTTATTAAGCGGGACGATATCCCTGTTTATCAGCCTGATGTAGATGTGTTTGAAGTTAAAGAAGCAGACGGAACTCATATAGGAATTTTATATACAGATTATTTTCCACGAAGCGGTAAGCGTGCCGGCGCATGGATGAGTGGTTTTCGTGGTCAGTCAAATATGGATGGTGAGTTCATTACTCCGCTTATTGTTAATGTAGGGAACTTTTCTAAACCTACTAAAGATAAACCGGCTTTACTTAGTTTTGATGAAGTCAATACATTATTCCATGAATTTGGGCATGGATTAAACGGATTATTTACCAAATCAGTTTACCCCGGTGCACAGCGTTCTTCTGTTGATTTTGTTGAATTGCCATCACAAATTATGGAAAACTGGGCTTCTCATCCTGAAGTGTTAAAGATGTATGCAAAGCATTATCAGACAGGTGAACCAATTCCAGATGACTTAATTCAGAAGATTGTAAACTCACAATATTTTAATAAAGGATTTGAAACATTAGAGTATCTCGCAGCTTCTATTCTTGATATGGATTGGCATACAATTACTAATGCTAATGTAATTGATGTGGAAAAATTTGAAGAAGAAAGTTTAAGCAGAATGGGATTGATTCCTGAAATTGCCTCCCGTTATCAAAGCACAAATTTCAATCATATATTTGGCGGTGATGGTTATTCTGCCGGATATTATGGTTATAGATGGTCCGGAGTTTTGGATAGCGATGCGTTTGAAGCATTTTTGGAGAACGGTTTATTTGATCGCACTACAGCTGAAAAATTCCGCAGAAATATCCTTGAAAAGAGCGGAAGTGATGATCCAATGGTTTTATATATTAAATTCAGAGGACGTGAGCCGAAACCCGATGCACTTATTAAAAAATTAGGGTTAAACTAATTTGAAAATAAAATAGTCTTTGCATAAAAATTAAACTTTATGCAAAGACTAAAAAATTACCAAGCAGAGTAAATCTACTGAAGTTTATAAAAACTGTTATCAAGAATTTTTTCTATACCAGTGCTTCCAACAGAATTTAAATATCTTTTCGCTCTTATAAATCCGCTTTTTCTATAATCACTATAGTAGGGTTTTGAGGGATTAAAACTGTTGATTCTTACTCTGCCGGCATCGTGAATAAAATCTCCATCACCTATATAAATTGCAACGTGGGTTATTCTTTCTTTTCTTTCAGGTGTTGCTTTGAAACCGAAAAATAATAGATCTCCGGCTTGCAAATTTTCCCATCCATTTTCTGTATTTACCAATTCGCCCGAATTAACCTGTTGAGAAGCATCGCGGTTAAGAACAATACCATTTAAAAAGAAAACTGTTTTTGTAAAGCCGCTGCAATCCATTCCCTTAGATGAGGTTCCGCCCCATAAATAAGGTGTTCCCATAAAACGATATGCTGTATTAAGAATTTCTTCTGATTTTGGATTAAGTGAATTATACCAATCGTTGAATAATTTTGCTTCACCTTTTTTGATGTAACCGGTTCTTTTATCAGGAAATTCAACTTTGAAATAACCGTGTTCTTCACCCAAAGATTTTAAAATATTACCGGCAACTAAATCAGATACTGCTTGAGATTTGTCATCAGACTGTGAGTAACATAATCCGTAATTTTCTAAATAAATAATTTTATCAGAAGTAAGCCAGTTATTAAACTCGGCTTTATTCATAAATTGCACGCCATCATTATCTAGCCAGGAGATATAGCCATCAGGTGTTTGAACAAGATAATATCCATCTTGTCCTTTTTTTAAGATTTTAACCGGAGTTCCCAGAATTGATTGCGTAACTAATTCAGCAGGATGATCCGGATTAGAGCGGAAATTAGCAACTGATAGATTTATAACTCCATAAATATTTCCGTTAAGCTTTTCAGATGGAAGAACTTCAATCTGATCTATGAACTTTACATCAGCATCTTTTAGTTTTTTATCTAACTCAGTTTTAGCTTCGGGCAGATTTGTTTCTCCCTTAACGATTATTTTTTTTCCATCGTTAATGACTTCAACATTAAACAAAGCCACTCTTTTATCCGGTGCAAATTTTTCTTTTATGTTTTGAATAATATTATTCAGATTTTCCATTTGATTTTGTGCCTGAGTGTTTAGAAAAAAAGTTATTAGAACGAAAATTGTTAAAATAAACTTCATAATAGTCCCTGATAATTATTTGTATTCAACTTTCATATTGTAATCCCACTGATCAAAATAAAGATTTCCGCCGCGCCATTCCAGTTCACCGCGTTGAAAATCAACTGTTTCACTTCTTGGGAATATTTTTTCAGGAAACAAAGGTCTTGAGTAATCATCATTTACAATAAGATGATAAGCATCAATGTTTCCAAGAAAGAAATATTTTTCCTCTTCATTATCCGAATCAACTAATCCAAAAGACTGATCAACAGGAACCCATCCATATCCTTCAAGATAAATTTCGCACCAGTCATGCAGATTTATTTCTCCGGGATGGAGCATCCATCCGCTTTGCCATTTTGCAGGAATGCCGTTGTATCTGCATAGAGTCATAAACAGAAGTGTTTTAATTCCACAATCACCATGACCTGTAGTAATGCAATAATCAGAAATATTTTCAAGAGTTGAATATTCTCTTGCACCTGCCCAGGGAATATTTGCTGATATCCATGTAAAGATATTTTTAGCAATTAAATAAGGATTAGTTTCATCGCCTGCAATACTTTCAGATAGATTTTTTATTTTATCAGTAAATACTATATGAGGCGGTCTTTCAGCAGTGTAAGTTTTATATAACCCTGAATTTTTATTATATGGTTTTATTAAGTCAGGTTGAATAAAATTGATTTCATTATAACTTGTAACTTCAAGAACCATATTAAAAATAGTCGGCTGGTCTTTTATTGCAGGCTTTTGAAGATAAAGTGTTCTTTGCGGATTATCATTAGAAGCAACAACATATTCATCTGTGTTTACTGCAAGTAATTTAATATCAATTTGTCTTTGATGACCTTCACGGGGAAACGGCAGCCAGCATTTTACAATTTCTCCATCAGGCACTGCATTAGCATCAACTGTTACTGTGTAATCTAATTTGAATGTTTCAGGTTTTACCAGCCTTTCGTAACTGTTTGCAGATTCATCAAGTATTATTGGAATATGTTTTTCAAGAAATACATCCTTAGGTTCTTTCTTAAATCCATCAACAGAGATTTTTTGTTTCTTTGCTTCTTTATTAATCCTGAAAAGATTTGGTGCTGATCTTGAGAAATACCACTTTTTACCATCAATAATTTTATACTCTAATGAGCCATCATTTTCCCATTTGGCAAGATTCTTTTCTTTAACATCAGGATAATATTTATTGATGTATTTTAAAACATCATCTGATGTTTTATTAAAATCTATTTTTATCCTGTTAAGCCTTTCTTTTTCAAATAAAAGATCAAGCTTTTCTTCGGAAGTAATTGCTGTTGATTTAACTTTGACGTCAATCAATTCCGCTGCTTTAGAGAATTCACCTGAATTTATCAGTTCATTTACGTCAGTAAATTTTGTTTGGGCTGCATTCATAGATGTTAATAAGAGAATCAAAAAAAATAATTTCATCATCACTCCTTCTTTTCAGATTCTTTTAAAATTATTCTGAAATTGATCAAATACTTTAAAGTTTGCAATCAACAAAAGAATTACGGTATAAAAATAACGAAGCTTTATACAATATTCATCAAAGTTTATTTATTTTTGCTTTGCCTAATATCAGGAATGGAGACTCTATGAAAACTTCAGAACGTTTGCTTTCTCTCGATGTGTTCAGGGGAATAACAATAATGGGAATGATACTTGTAAACAATCCCGGTACCTGGAGCGCTGTTTATCCGCCTTTACTTCATGCAAAGTGGCATGGCTGTACACCAACTGATCTTATATTTCCATTTTTTTTATTTATTGTCGGTGTTGCTGTTTCATATTCTTTAAGTAAAAGAAAAGCTTCAGGCGGAAGTAAGAAGAGTCTTTATCTTAATATTTTGAGAAGGTCTGTAATTCTTTTTGCATTGGGAATTATTCTAGCCGGTTTTCCGTTTGGATTATTATTCGGACACGAGTTTTCCTGGAGTACCATCCGTATCCCTGGAGTTCTTCAAAGAATTTCGATTGTTTATTTAGTATCTGCAGTTCTGTTTCTTTCAACAAGTACTAAGTTTCAATATTGGTTTACAGCAATTATTCTTGTGCTTTATTGTGCATTAATGAGTTTAATTCCTGTTCCCGGGGTTGGATATGCAAATTATGAGCCTACAACAAATCTCGCAGCTTGGCTGGATTATAGTTTGTTGAAAAATCATCTTTGGTCTGGATCAAAAGTATGGGACCCTGAAGGAATACTTTCTACTCTTCCCGCAATAGGCTCTGCAATGCTTGGAATTTTTACTGGTAATTTACTTAGGAGCGATAAAGATCAAACAACTAAAACTGTGTGGCTTTATACTTGGGGAGTTATTCTGATGGCTGCTGGATGGGTTTGGGATGGTTGGTTCCCAATCAATAAAAATATCTGGACAAGCTCTTATGTATTATATACCGGCGGACTTGCATTACTCTTTTTAGGTTTTTGTTATTGGTTTATTGATGTAAAGAAAAAAACCTGGTGGATAAAACCTTTTCATGTTTATGGAATGAATGCTATAACTGTTTTCTTTCTCTCCGGTATTGTCGGAAGAATTATGTATATGGTAAAATGGACTGGAGAAGATGGGAATGTGGTTACGGTAAAAAGTTATTTATTTGACACCTTCTTTCTTTCATGGCTTGAGCCGATTAATGCTTCACTTGCCTGGGCAATTTTTTACATACTTGTCTGGTTAGGACTGATGTGGATACTTTATGCAAAAAAAATATTTATTAAAGTTTAACAATATTTTAATAGTGATTTAATGTCAGTAACCTGTGGTTAAATGCAGGTTACTGATAAAATTATTCATACACTTCGTAAAAAACATTTTTATAATAGAACTTTACATTTTGACCTATTGCAAGGTATTGTGCTGTCTGTGGTTCTTTACTCAGTAATTTAAAATACTCATCAGAATTAAACTGAATCTTTTGGAGATTTTTAACTTCTCGCTTTTGAAGCTCACTATCTATCCAATATTTATCCTGTTGATAAAATGCTCTTCCGGAAACATTTCTTACCTGCTTAGTTAAGTTCTGATTTTGTCCTTTTGAATTTGTATAGAACATCCTATCACTACCTTGTTGAGTTTGGCTAAAGTTTGCAGCAGTATTTAATTCCTGAAGTTCTTTGCTAACTTCGATACTGCTTCTTCCGGTAGTTTCATTCATTCTGTAATAGTCACTTTGATTAGACTTTTTCAACTCTGGTCTCTGAGGCAAGGTTTGAAGACCTTCAACGAGTCTTCCGTTACGAACTCTTATCTCTTCATCTTCCATAATCAGATAACTGGTATAAGGTGTAATAATACCGTGTGCTCTTGCAAGATCGGTTATTTCATCAACCAGTTCTTTGTTTTCACCATTTAACCTGATTAAATCAAGTAAATGACCTATTCGGCGGGACGCCCATAGAGTGGGAATAAAACTATATTCTTCATTTGATTTTGTGAACTTATCTTCCAGAGTAAATTGTTTCTCTTTCCCTCTTAACTTTCCATTTAGAACAACTTTTGTTTTTCCATTTCCTTTATATCTTCCAAATACAAGAAGATTTGCACCTTTAAAAAGATCCGGTAAATCATTCGGATAAGTCTGATATACTTCAATGCTTCCGAAGTCCAGTTTAATACTGCTTAAAACAGGTGATTGAATTTTGTCATAAAAGTTTGAAACTTTTATCTCAATATCTTCATCATCGCTTACATAGGTTCTCCATGCTTTGGTTGCTTCAGTAAGCTTATCAAGAATATGGGTGTTCACATCATTTCCGACGCCAAAGGTAAAAATCCGGGATTGTTTTTTGTTCAGGTTTAAAATCTTCTTTACAAGTTTATCATCATTCATTTCACCAATTGTTGGTCTTCCATCAGTAATAAACACTATAAAATGCGGGCGGTCTGATTCAGTGTAATTTTTAAAAGCTAAGCTAAATGCTTCTTCGATATTTGTTCCGCCGACAGCTTTTAAATCATCAATAAATATTTTTGCTTCATTGGTATTATCTTTATCAGCAATTCTTGGATTTTTGAAAAGAGAGTACGCCTCGGTTGAAAATCTAATTATATTAAAATAATCGCCCTGATTAAGATTATTTACACAATAGTATAAAGCTTTCTGAGCCTGTTCAAGTTTGTCTCCGCTCATACTTCCGGAAACATCAAGAATAAAAGTAATGTCCTTGCTTTCAATATTTGACTTTTCAATTTCGATAGATGGACTTGCACTTAATAAAAAATAACCATCGTTGCTGCCGGTTTTGTAGGTAAGTAAAGATAGACCAACCTTTGAAGAATTTTTTGAAAAGTAAAGATTAAAGTCGGTGTCTGGCTTGGTGTTTTTTTCTTCAAAAGAAATTATTGCGTGATTATCATCTTTATTTACAATATCCACATTATGAGTAGGGCAGTAAATATTTTTTAAAGGCTCGGATGATTTGAGGTCAATTTTTATTGATACATTATTTAATGGCTTAGCAGAAAACTTTTCAGTATTTAAAGGATAAATATATTCGAATAAGTTATTGTCTGATTCCAGTATTTGGGAATAACTGATTGAGATTTTCTTTTCACTTTTCGGCTCGATAGGAAAGATTCTTAATTTGAAAATATTCTGCTCACTATATTCAAGCAATGCTGGGTCTCTCATCTGTCTTACAATATCTTCATAAATCTTTCTCGCTTTTTCAGAGTCCAATAACTCGGCTTTAGTCTCTTTTCCGTTTATAACCATAGAGAAATTATCTATCACCGCTCCTTTTGGAATCGGGAAGATATAGAAACCTTCAAGCTGCAGGTTAGTTGGATTATAAAATGACTGATCAATTTTTGTAATTGCTGATTGCTCATCAATTTTAACATCAACATTATGATAAACAACCTCTAATGGAAATGGATGCGGTAACGGATGAGGACGCGGAATTACAATAAATCCGTCAGCAAATAAATTTGATTTAAGAAATAAAATTATTAGAAATATAAAAACTTTTGATTTCATTTTATTATTCCATTGTTATTACGTGTTGCTTGTTCCGGCTTGCCGGGGTAGAAGAATAACCTTTCAACCTCGACAAGCTCAGTTAAGTATAAACTTATTTGCTAAATGAATAATTCTTTTGTTTAGCTTGTTCTCTAATAGTTTTAATCATAACAGCATCAAGAGTATTAGTATTTTTATTATCAAGCATCTTTTGTGAAATATATTTACTTCGTTCTTCGTTCAATTTATTTATTTTGGTTTGAATCTTTTCGCGCTCTTTACTCATTTTATCAATATAAGCCTTTCTTTCAGAAATACTCATCTTTTTCATCTCATCAGGTAGTTCCTCGTCTTTTAGTTCATCTAGTTTTACTGAACCGTCTTTCTGTGCATCAACAAGATCCCATCCAGTATTTTTGTATTGGCTGCCGGATTTTGTTACTGATCTCTGAACCATTACTTCATTGCTTAAATTAATTGAGTTAGCATCCTGTTCTTGCTGTAATGCTTTTTTCTCTGTTCCATTGTAACCAAAAGCCAGATATGTTTTATTTAATTCCTGACCAAGTTTAATAATCTCAGTATCTTGTGGAGCATCAATATGAACTATATCTGCATTATGATCTATGTTCATATATTTCCCGTCAGAAATATCCGCAGCATCTTTCCACATTGTTCTGATTCCTTCATCATAATCTCCGCAATGAATTGTATTAACTACTATTCCTTTTTTAATCGCTTTTTTGCAGACATCTTTATAATTAACCTCTCCTTGTGTAAATGGTTCATTGCCGGCAATAAAAATTATTTTTAATTCATCATTGCTTTTATTCCATTGAAGATTACTGATTGCATCCTGAATAACCTGTCCGCAATACTCCTGTCCGCCATTTGTTTTTAGCTTAAATAGTTCATCAGAGATTTTATCAAGATCCTGTGTAAACGGAGTTATTTTTCTTATATAACCTTCTTGTGGGGATAATCCGTCATTTCCATATTCATATAATGCAACAAATAATTCTATTGATTTCCCGTTTTTCTTTGATACAGCAAGTTCATTTACGATTTTCCATAATTGGCTTTTTGCCTGATCAATTAAACCATCCATACTGCTGCTTGTATCCAAAAGAATTGCTAATTGTATGGATGAATTATTCTTCTCATTATAAATTGGTATTGAGTTAGCTTGGCTCCCTGTAAAAGTGATTAGAAAAATAAGCAGAACAAATAGTGATTTCATACTACCTCCTGATATAAAGATTATTAATTTGCTGCTTTGACAAATAGTATCTGAGGTTTGTTCCAGTTATAATCCAAAAAAAAGAAGAGAAAAATTATTGACCTATTTAATTTCGAAATCAAAATAGGTATCCGGATAAGGTTCATTTATTAAAGTAAAATGCCACCATTCTTCAGCAAGATTTTTAAAGCCGTATTTTTCCATTAAGGATTTAAGTAATAAACGGTTTGCTTTTTGCTGAGCACCGATTTCTTTGTTTAATGTATGTGAGAGCTGATGAAAACAATCGAATCCTGTTCCCATATCAAGTGAGTTGTCTTTAAATCGCTCATCTATCGATTTAAAACATTCACACTGATCTTCAATATTATATTCAGGCTGATAGGGGATTGGTATTGAAACAATTGTTAAATCAATAGTACTTCCTCTGCTGTGTCCGGATTTTTTTGCAATATATCCATCAATAAACAAACGATCTTTATTCAAGTTCGGATAAAATTCCTTTTTGGTTAAAGTGTCTCCAAGATCTTCAGCCCATCTTACAAAATGATCAACTGCACGCTGCGGACGGTAAGCATCATATACTTTTAATGATAGGTTAAACTGCCTTAGTTCAATTTGAACTTTTAATAAAGAATCCGCTGCTGCCCTGGTTATGTAACATTTTTTTGCATTGTATCCATCTACCGGTGCCCCTATAAAATTATGATTTGTTGTATATCTTAAATCAAGAATAATATCAGGTATAACGTCTGTTATCTCAACAAATCCCTTTGGTAAATTTTGGGTAAAAAGATTTTTTGATAGAAATACAAATAAAAGAATTAGTAGAAAAGATTGTTTCATTTAATGTTTATTGATTATTCAGTCTTCCAATGGCAATCTGTGCAAAGCTGTTTTTCTGTTGCTTTTTCTAAATCAACCGGATGAATAAAATTTAATCCATTAAGATCTACACGTGTAATTCCATTATTATCTGTTTGCGAGATAATTTTATGGCAGCTATTACAGTCGTTAGAAATTACTTTACCATCGTCGCTAATATGGTTTCCGTCATGACATCTAAAACAGCCGGGTGTATAAACATGCGATATGTTATTTGGAAAATGCTTCCAATCAGCGTTCATATATGTAAAATAATTTCTTGCATAAATTGCTTTTACCACTTCAATACTTTTTGAAATATTTTCTTTTTTTGATTTATAGATATCCGGATAGTTTGCAATATAGAAGTCATTAATTCTTTGTTGAATACTTTCCAATGCCTGTTGTTTCGTAAAATATTTATCTTCTAAAACTTCAACCGAAAGGCTTTTTATGAAAGGGAGAGTTTCATCTATTTGATTGCCAGCCATCATTTTGTTCATCATTTTATCAGGTTGATGATATATATGTGAAGGACGATTATGACAGTCAATGCAATCCATTGTTCTTAAATTCTGAGGATTAAAATTATTCTCGTTAAAATCTGCCTGCTTATTTCTGAAAATGGTTTCTTTTCCGTCTTTAGTTATAACTTTAACCCAGGGGATTTCTAACCTTCGCTCATCAGTGTGAATATATGATATCTTATTATCAGGATTTGCATGCCAATGAATTCCTTCGATAGATTCAAACTTACTTTTTCCTCCGCCGATTTTTATCAACATACTAATATTGGATTTAGTATTCTTTTCATCTGAAAGATAATAAGTATAATCTACTTTAGTTTCATTGTAGAAAAGCGAAGGAGTATGACATTGTTCGCAAGTTCCTTCAGCAGGTCTTAATTCCTTAACCGGTGTTCCGATAGGTCTTGAATATTTATTGAAGATAACCGAGTAAACCTGATAGGCTCCGGAAAACTTGGACTTAACATACCAACTTGTACCTGAACCAATATGGCAGCCAACACAACCGACTCTGGAATGCGGTGAATCTAAATATGCAGTATATTCCGGTTCCATTACTGTATGACAAACGGTTCCGCAAAACTCATCTGACTCAGTATATTCATAAGCCTTAAAACTGCCGAAAGCAGAAAAAAGTAACAGCACTATAGTTCCAATTGAAAAGGTAACGAACATTGCTCTTTTCTTTGGATCATTTAAATCAATGACCGGCAATTTCTGTGATCTGAATTTACCATGCTTTTCTCTTTTTCTTTCTCGGATAATTCCATATGCAATCAGCAACAAACCGGCAATTAGAATTGAAGGCAGTATAATGTATGTGAGAATCCCCATATAAGTATTTTCTTCACTGCTGAATAAATCCAGAATGAAAAGAAAAATAATCAGACCAAAACTTAACAGAGCAATAGCCGCACCTGTAAGTGTGATTGGATTATAAACATAATGGGGAAATACTCTTTTCATATTATTCCTCAATAATAGTTTAAGGAAAACAAATAATGATATTCAAATTAAGAATTAAAGTAGAATTTAAGATTGAACGTCATCTGAATTTTGTTCAGACTTCATTCTTTCTTCAGCTTGTTTCTTTTTGATTCTTTCAAGTTCAAGCGGATGCTCTTCCGCCATTTCTGCTTCAGTAATTGTACCCTTGAACCATGCCAAGCTCATAGGATAAATATCCGGATTAAAAATAACAAAATAAAAATGCCAGACTACTATTGCTAAAAATGCAAGCCAAGCTTCATAATAATGAATAGTTCTTGCAATATCCCAATCAAGTTTTGAGAATAAACCGATGTAATCAATATAAAACCACATCAATAAACCAGTGACTGACATAACAATTGTTCCCCAGACCAAAGCCCAGTATTCAGCTTTTTCAACATAACTAAATCTATCCAGTTTTGGTTTTACTTTTGAGAAACCAAGATTATACTTAGCCACTCCTATTGCATCAGTAAAATCTTTAAGAGTTGGGAATAGATCTTTTACTAACTGACGACCTCTTTGTGTAAATGCAATATAATAAATATGATATAGGCTGACTGAAATCATTGCAACAGCCGCAATTCTGTGAACCCAGCTTCTATAAATAAAAACATCAGACCAAATATCTGTAATATGTGAAACCCACCAGGCGTTTGGATATCTTAACATAAATCCGGTCAGAACTAAAATCATAAAACTGACAGCCATTACAGCATGCTGTATTCTCTCATTCACCGACATTCTTAAATATAATGCATGTCCGTGTTTTTCTTCTACAATATGACCACGCTGTTTTAATTTCTTAATCTTGGATTTTTTTATGAAATCAAGAAAATTATGAAGGAACATTCCGCCAATAACTGAAATAAGTAAAGTGATATAAATATAAGATATCCAGTAAAGGATTGGCTCATCTTCTTTTTCCAGTGTTACGTGAATAGTGCCTTTTGTAAAAGTTTCATTAGCTCCCGGATGGCAGGAACCACAGGTCTTTACAAGGTTAGCTTTATAAATTGTCGAAGTAGGATCAGAAGAAGGTTTAATATTATGTACGCCATGGCAGCTTGCACAATTTGCAACAGTAGCAGATCCGCCGCTTAATGCTAATCCATGATATGATTCAGAGAAAGTTTTATATCTATTAGCAGACAATCCGTATTTTTCAGAAAGAGCAACGGATTCATGGCAAGGTGAACAAACTTGTCTTGACAAATTCTGAAAAGCAACCGGTGAGTTAGGATCATCAACACGCAGAATATTATGTTCACCATGACAGTTTGTACAAGATGGTGCATCACTATTACCTTTAGCAACTAATTGACCATGAATACTCTCTAAATATTCATTCTTAATAGAACTATGACATTTTCCACAAGTGTTTGGGATATTTATTCTGTAAACGCTTGATTGTGAATTAGTAGGTTTCAAAATATTATGAGATTCGTGACAATCTATACAACTTGCCGCATCTCCATTTTTATCTTTATGTAATGCCAAACCGTGCACACTTTTATCATAAGCATGAATAAAACCAGCAGAAGGAGTGGTTCTTTTCTTAACATCATCATCATCCAGATGACAGGATAAACAAAGCTTTTCCTGAGTAATTTTTTTATCAACTTTATTATCACCAAAGGCAGATGTTGTTATCGGGGATTTATGACAAGTAATACAATCAGGTGCTGTCTTATCCCCATCTTTGAAAGCACTACCATGGTTTGAAGCTAAATATTGCTGAGTTTCTTCTTTATGACAATTACTGCAGGAAGTTGTTAAATTATTTTTATTCCATTTACCTTTTGGATTATTTAAACTTACAACATCATGAATGCCGTGACAATTTTTACAAGAAGTATCAGATGATTTTCCATTACCCATTGATTTAATTATCTGAGGGTGGAATGAATGCTTAGTAAGTTCCTTCTGATGACAGCTGATACATTTAACTTCCTGTATATTTTCAGCATGCGGCATTGCTTCAGGATCGAAACCTTTATGACACGATATACAGCTTAATTTTGAGTGAGAAGAGTTTTTGAAAATATTTTCATCAACAAAAAGGGAAATTTCCTTTCCCTTTTTTTCCATAGTGAGTTCATTATCACTATGGCACGTTAAACAGTCATCATTCGATTGAGCATATATTTTTGAGGGTAAAATAACTAATCCGATTACAAGGAGGGTATGTATTATATTTAAGATGTTTGGGAAGCATCTTATTTTTTTCTCGTCTGATGATGATTTAAGTGCCATAGTTGATAAACTTAAACCTGACTATTCTCCTTTAAGTGTTAATAACCAGTCAACCAATACTTTAAGATCCTCGTCACTTCCTTTAAAAGAAGATTTATGGTCTTTATCGTTTAACTTAGCTTCTTTCTTCAAATATTTTGTTAAAAACTCAGCAGTGTTATCTTTTCCTACTGATGAAAGATCTGAAGCATCAGATTTTTTCGATTCAATCCCAACTGATTTAACTGTATGGCACATTTGGCATTTATTATCAACAAATACCTTTTTGCCATCACCGTCAGCTTGATCAGCAACAATGAAAGCAAATCCATACAAAGCTACTATTGTTATAATTAAACCAAAATAAATCAATATATTTTTCATTTATTATTTATCCTTTGATTATTGTTAGTTATCGATTTTTTTTACTTGCATATTTACAATTAGAATACCAAAACTAATTTACAATTATTTGCTAAAAATCCAATATTTTTATTATTCAGATTTGTTAAATTCTCAGCTTTGGGAAGCTCTTTTTGCATTGGTTCGCATATTTTAGAATAACTTTCAAAATATTGCTTGCTGACAATAATTTTATCAAATCGTTTTTAATTTACTACAAGCGTGCATTTTTTTATAAACAATTTTAGTATTAGTTAGCAGGCAGCAGCAGCGGTATCTTTGATGAAATATCGTTAAGGTCAAAAGGTTTATAAAAGATTTCGTTCACAAACTTTTTAATTTCATTTTCTCTACCCAGATTTTTATCGTTAAATACATAAGTTAAAATCAAGGGAAGATCATTTTTACATTTTTTTATTTGTTCACACAATTTTATGATTTCGTTGTTTGGAGCTATGTCAAGTATAACAAGATCAGCAGAATTACTACATACCAAAGATGATACAACTTCCAAATCTGTAGTTGTTACCACTTTATACTGAGTCTGCAGATATAACAACAGACTATAGCATAAACTGAAATCAGGACTGAAGATTACTATATTTTTCATATTTTGATTATTGGAACTTTCCCCTGTGGAAAAGTCTGAATAGTTTTACTATTTGTGTGCCAAGTGTGATAAATGCTAAATATGGTAGGTAATCAATGATTTATTGATTAAAAGTAAAAATAAAAGATTTAGTATTCTCGCTAATGGTAATGATAAAAAACGCTTTTTAATTATTGAGAATGTATTTGAAAAACATTTAAGATTAAAAAAATATTGCCTGAACTAAATTTTAATATCCAATTCTTTTAGTTTTCTGTAGAGAGTTGATAATCCAACCTTTAATGCATCAGCAGTTTTTTCTTTGTTATTTTCATTGCTTTCAAGTGCACGAAGAATAAAATCTCTTTCAAACTTTCTGACAGATTCATCAAGTGAGCCGTTAAAAGAAAAATCATATTCATCTGCCTTAGGTTTAAACGAGGCAGGTAATTCCTGTATTGTTATCAAATCACTTTTACAAAAGATTACTGCTCTTTCAATAACATTTTCAAGCTCCCGTACTTCACCTTTCCATTCATGACTCATTATTGCTCTCATTGCTTCGTTATCAATTCCCTTAATATTTTTGTTTAATTCTTTTCTGTATTTATCAAGGAAATGATCTGCTAACAACGGAATATCTTCCTCACGCTCTTTTAATGATGGAAGGTGAATATCTATTACATTAATTCTGTAATAAAGGTCCTCTCTGAATCTACCTGCTTTTACTTCCTCTTCCAGATTACGATTTGTTGTAGTTATGAATCTTGCATTTACTGGCAGTGATATAGTTGTTCCAACAGGTGTGTATTCTTTTTCCTGAATAGCTCTTAAAAGTTTTACCTGCAGTTGAGGCGGCATCTCGCTTATCTCATCAAGAAATAATGTACCTCCGTTGGCAGCTTTCATATATCCTTCTTTATCTGAAATAGCACCGGTAAATGCACCTTTCTTATGTCCGAAAAGTTCACTTTCAATCAGGTTTTCTGAAATAGCTCCGCAATTAACAGCTATGAATGGTTTATTTTTTCTATGACTTTTATAATGTAGTGCGCGGGCAACTAATTCTTTTCCCGTACCGCTGTTTCCACTGATTAAGACAGTTGAATCAGTTTCGGCTACAGCTTCAATCATCTCATAAATTTTTTTAATACTTGCACTTTTACCGACAATATTTTCAAAATCATACTTTCTATGAATTTCCTCACGAAGAATTTTATTTTCAGAAAGCAGATCTTTTACTTCGAAAAGCCGTTGTACTTTGATTATCAATTCATCAAATTCAACTGGTTTTAAGATGTAATCATTGGCTCCGTTTCTTAATGCAGTGATAGCTGTATCTAAAGATCCAAAAGCTGTTATTATTATCACCGAGGTTTGAAAATTTATAGTTTTGATTTTTTCAAGAAGTTCTGTGCCTTTCATTAATGGCATTTCAATATCTGTTATCACAAGATCAAAATGATTTGCTAAAATCTTTTCGTAAGCAGTTTTACCGTTCTCAGCCTTATCAACCTGGTAGCCTTCTTTTTCAAGAATATAGAATAAAGAATCCCTGATTATTTCTTCGTCGTCAACTACTAAAATTTTATTTGCCATTTTTATCCTGAGTTAATTAATAGGTAACTTTATTATAAATGATGTGCCTTCATTGAATTTGCTTTTAATTTTTATATCTCCCTGAAAACTTTTTACAATTCCATAACTTACCCATAATCCTAAACCGGTTCCTTTTCCCTCTGTTTTAGAAGTAAAAAATGGTTCAAACACTTTATTTAATTTATCTTCCTTAATTCCAATTCCAGTATCAGAGAAAGTTATTGTTACTTCATTATCAGTGCTTTCAGATTTTACCGAAATCTTTTCAATCTTATTATTTCTTTTTTTCTCTACAATTGCATCAACAGAGTTTAGCAGGATATTAACAAATACTTGTTGTATCTGATCTGATATCAGAGGAAGCAAAGGGATAGTAGGACTTAAAGTTGTTTCAAAAATTATATTCTGAGCTTTTGTACCAACCTTAGTTATTTCAACAGCTTCTTTGATAACAGAATTAATATCTGTCAACTCTAATTCATAATTAGAAGGTCTTGAGAAATCTACAAGATCCCGTATAATTTTGGATATTCTGGTAACCTGGCTTTTTACCAGATCTAATTTTTCATTTACAAACGGATCGGTGGAAATTCTTTGAGCAACTTGTACTAAAGCTGATATAGAAGCCAAAGGATTTCCAACTTCATGAGCTATACCTGCGGCTAAGGTACCAATGCTTTCCATTTTTTGAGTATGAATTAATTGTCTTTCCAATGTTCGTTTTTCGGTCAGATCGCGATGAACACCGAAATAACCGGATACTTTTCCATTCTTATCCAAAATAGGAGATACAAGAAGCTGAGTAAAAAACGACTCACCATTTTTCTTAAGGTTTTCAATTTCACCAACCCAAACTTTGCCGCTTGAAACTGTATCCCACATTTTGTCCCAAAACTTAGATGAATTTTTTCCGCTGCCTAATATGCTGGGATTTTTACCTATCAATTCATCTTTAGAATATCCGCTTGCATTTTCGAAAGCTTTATTAACATAAATCATTTTTCCGTTCAGGTCAGTTATCTGCAATGGATTAACTGTATTTTCTGCAACATTAAAAAATCTGATAAGATCCATTTCTTTCTTTTTCTCTTCACTGATATCTCTTGCAGTTACAAGTGTTAATCGTTCTTGGAATCCCTGACTTTCAAATGGTACAAACGAAAGTTTGACATTTATAAAATTCTTTTTAAAAAACAATCTGGTTTCAATCTCTTCAGGTTTTCTAAGTTTTAATGATTTACTGAATAAGTTTTGAGTTTCATTTCTATCACATAGCTCTACATAATCGAAAAAAATATCGGTTTTGCCGTTTAATATTTCTAATTTTTCACCTGAGGCTTTATTATAAAATCTAATATCTCCTTTATCATTAATTAAAAAGCACATATCCGGGAATCCATCGAAAAGTGAAAAATCTAATGTGATATTTTGATTCATTGGAGCTAAAAATTTCTTATAAAAACTATTGCCCTAAAATAAACAATCCTTAGCGATTTATTAAACCTAAAATGAAGCACTTTTTCAACAAATTAGTAAATTTCGGCAAGATAAAATATTGTTATGAGCGAGCTGATTAACATTTTAAAATACAGACTTGTATGGATTAATATTACTGCTGCAATTATTGCGGTAATAATCTCATTTTATTGGTATGGATTTTCAGCATTTGCTTTTGTTTTGATAAGCAATTTGTTTGATATTTTCGGTTATCATTTTGCACTTATAAGAAGAACAACAAAGCTTCCTGAAAAGATAATTATTAGATCTTACAGGATTAATCAGTTCTTGTTCGATGTGTTATTACTTTTGATGATTGGATTTGTATTCGATTGGATTGCAGCATTAGCTGGCTGGATAATGAAGAATTTTGGTCTTCAGGATGTTTTATATTACATCTTTTTGAAAATGAAATTACCCGATAAATGGACGTGGATGAAATGGACTCCGCTTGGTTTTTTTAAAGGCACTCTTAGTAAAAGCGAAGTTTTGATTCAATCATTTATTGGAATTTTAATTGCGGTTTTATTACTGATCTTAAGATAAAGGAGATATTTAATGAATAAAAAAATTATTGTTGGATTGGTTCAGTACTCTCCTGTTTGGGAAGATAAACTTTCAAACCAGCAGAGGATTAAAAAGCTGATTGAGCAAACCGGTAATATTGATTTGCTTGTATTGCCTGAAATGACTTTAACAGGGTTTACTATGAAGTCAGCAGATTTTGCCGAAGAGTTAAAAGGAGAATCATATTCATTTTTTTTAGAACTTGCAAAAATTAAAAAATGTGCAATAATGTACGGAGTTATTGAAAAGGGGAAGAACAAAAATTTTAATACGCTTGTTCATCTAAATAATCAAGGAAAAATAATTAAGACCTATAGAAAAATTCATCCTTTTTCTTATTCAAAAGAAGATAAAAATTATGGAAAAGGAAAAGATATTGTGATAAGCAAGGTTCAAGGATTCAAAATCGGGCTTTCAATCTGTTATGATCTTAGATTTCCCGAATTGTACAGATTTTACGGTAAAGAGAAAGTTGATATAATAATTGATATTGCTAATTGGCCTGATACAAGAATAGAGCATTGGCGTACTTTATTAAAAGCACGTGCAATTGAAAATCAATGTTTTGTTGTTGGCGTTAACAGAGTTGGCAGTGATCCTTATGTGAATTATAATGGTTTTAGTTCTGTGTTTAATCCTATGGGTAAAGAATTATTGGCTGTTGAAAATAAAGAGAAAATCTTTGATGTTGAAATTGATAAAGCTTTGGTAAATGAAGTCAGGGAGAATCTGCCTTTTTTAAAAGACATCAGATTAATTTGAGTTACTGTCAATTAGAGTTTTTATCAGTAACTCTTTAAGGATTTAGACTCTCTTAGTTTTTATCATGATTAAATGAATTGAAACACCTATAGCTATTGCAAGCAGTAGTAATTTTATAGGTAAACTTTCAGTTAACATAAATGCTGAAACTAAGATAGTAATCCAGAGAAAAATTATATTTATTACCTTGCTTCCTATGGTTAATCCTGTTTTATCCTGATAATTCTTTAATAGTGCACCGAGTATTTTATGATTCCTTAACCATTCGTTAACTTTGGGTGAGCTTCTTACAAAACAAGCAGAGGCAAGTATCAGGAAAATAGTAGTAGGTAATACTGGTAAGAAGATTCCAATTATTCCTATAGCAACCAGTAAAATACCGCTAACAAAGTATGCATACTTATAAATAACCGGTAATGTTTTGACTTCTGTTATTTGTTCTTTTTCCATGCTGAGAAGTTAGTTTAATATTGAAATCAAAATAACAATTTTTTGAATAAATTGTAATTAAGTTTTTAACTTTATTGTAATCGCGTAATTATTTATAATTTGATTTTAAGACTTAATAAAAAATGTAATTGTTTTCATAACATAAAAATTGATAAGTAATATTATGCATGAACTAAAAAGAAAAATTAATTTTTTTGATTGTGATCCGGCAGGAATAATCTTTTACTCCCGGATTTTTGAGTTTTGTCATTCAGCTTACGAAGAAATGATTTCGAGTTTCAATCTAAAAGAAAATTACTGGATGAATGAAAAATATGTTGTTCCTATTATTCATTCTGAAAGTGAGTATGTAAAACCAATTAAATATGGTGACGAGATCACTATTGTTGTTCAGGTTTCACAATTACGTGACTCATCTTTTGAATTAACTTACACAATAAAAAGAGATAAAACTTTGTGCAGTCATGTTAAGACAGTCCATGTTTTTGTTGATAAAAAAAGCTGGAAGAAAAAAGAAATGTGTAATGATTTAAAAGAAGGATTGAAGAGACATATTATTTAAATATTTCCCTGATCTTTTCACGTTCTAATTTATCAAGACTTGTTTTTGGCAATTCGGCGGTAAAAAAATATTTTTTTGGAATTTTATATCCGGCAATTAATGGCTTCAAGAATTCTTTTATCTTTTTCTCATTTATTGATTCATCATCTGTAACCAGTACACAAGCAACGATTTGTCCCCATATTTTATTTTGCTGAGGGAAAACACACACCTCTTTTATTCCATTAATTTTTAGAATAACTCTTTCAACTTCAATTGGATTTACATTTTCACCTCCGGTAATAATAAGATCATTCCTGCGGGCTTCAATAAAAAGATGTCCATCGTCGTCTGTAAATCCGATATCACCCGAATGAAAGAATCCATCAACTAATTTTTCAGAGGTTTCTTTTTTATCATTTAAATAATATTTAAACAGACATTTTGATCTGATCAATAGCTCAGAAAAGTCAGATATATTTATTTGAACATCTTTAAAAGGCTTTCCTGAAGAAAAGGGCTTCTTCATTAATTCATTGCCTGAAATTGCAGTTATCATTGATCCGGTTTCAGACGAACCATAAACACGATAAGGCTTCCAGCCGAGGTTCTCGGCTTTTATTATCAATTCATCATCTATATAACCTCCGCCAATTAGAGAAACCCTTAATGAGTTTCCGGGAGATTTCTTTTCATCAATCATTCTTTTTAACTGTGTTGATACAAATGATAAGTGAGTCGGGTTAAATTTAATTATTGATTCAGCAAGTTCATCTGTTTGAATTGATTTTGATGTTATCAGGGTGCATCCGAAAAAGAGTGAGCGGCAGATTATTTGAAATCCACCGATATGATAAAAGGGGAGTGATGCCAGCCATTTATCTTTCTCCTGATGTTTTAAAATAACATTTCCATTTTCAATATTGTTTATTAAAGACAGGAAAGTATGAACAACTCCTTTTGGCTTACCGGCGGAGCCAGAAGTAAATATAACTACAGCTTCATTTTCCAAGTCAGGAATTTCAAATTCATTATTTAATGTTGGTTCTGTTTTAAAATCACTTATCAGAATTAATTCGGTTTCTTGGGGATGATCAAAGTTAAAAGATGTTCTATCGGATATTAAGAATTTTATCTGATGATCATTAAGTATTTGTTCAATTTCGGAATCAAGCAGTTTTGTGTTTATTGGGACAGGCACAGCACCTATTAACCAAAGTGCGATTACACTTTTAACAAAAAATACCTGATCATCTGTAAAAACAGCAGCATATTCCTTTTTGCCAATCTTATATGATAATAGAAATTCTGAGAAGCTTTTTGAAGAATTGAAAAGAGAATAATATGATATCTCATTCTCTGAATTTTTAATTGCTGTTAAATCCTTCCTGTTGGAAAAATTAAAAAAGCTGTTGTTAAATGAATCCTTCACTTTAATTCTAAAATTATTTTCCCAGAATTATTCCGGCAGAAAAGAGAAAACCAAACAGAGCAGAAAATTTAGCAGTTAATTCAAGTGTCTTATTTAATTGGGTTCCGTTGAAAGCAAATAACATTTTGATCAGCATAATTGCAAAAGGCAAGGTTGTGTACGGCAAAAAGACCCATAATTCAAAATCATATTTAATGTTAAGAAGAAATGGGACGAAAAATGAAAGCAGAATAAAAAAGATATATTCATAGCGTGAGAACTCTCTGCCGAGTAAAACTGCAAGTGTGTTTTTACCAGCTTTTTTATCTTCTTCTATATCGCGGTAATTATTAACGATTAAAATATTTGTAACTAATGCTCCAACAGGCAATGAAGTAACAAATGAAAGAGCTGTGAATTCTTTCAAATGTAAATAATATGTTCCTACAGTTCCAATGATTCCAAAAAATATAAAAACAAAAATATCGCCAAGTCCATTATATGCAAGAGGAAATGGTCCTGCAGTATAAGCTAATCCAAAAATTATTGATAGAATACCAATCCAAAGTATAACGAGACCAACTGAATAGACAAGATATAAACCAAAAAGAAAAGCTAAACCAAAAATTACAACTATTCCGATTTCCATTTCCCTAACGGTAATCAATCCGGCTGCTAAAACTCTTTGCGGTCCTTTTCTTTCTTTTGTATCTGATCCTTTCAGGTGATCATAAAGATCATTTGTAAAGTTCGTACCTATTTGAATAAGAATTGAACATAAAAGAGCAATCAAAGAATACATAGGATAAAATTTTCCCTGATTATATGCTAAAGAAGAACCAACCATTACCGGAACGAGAGCTGCGGGTAAGGTTCTTGGTCTGCTCGCTAAAATCCAGCTTTGCAATTTTGAATTTATTTTTATTACTTCAGCCATTAAGGGAGCTTCGGATACTTTTTAAAATCAGGTTTTCTTTTTTCGTTATATGCTTTTTTACCTTCCTTTGCTTCTTCACTCATATAATAAAGCAGAGTTGCATTACCAGCAAGCTCCTGAATACCGGTTTGTCCGTCAAGCTCAGCATTAAAAGCAGATTTAAGTAAACGAATAGCCATCGGACTATGATGTAAAATTTCATTTGCCCAGATAATACCTTCCTCTTCAAGTTTATCAACAGAAACAACTTTGTTAACTAAACCCATTTCCAAAGCTTCTTTTGCGTTATACTGTCTGCATAAATACCAGATCTCACGTGCCTTCTTTTGTCCTATAATTCTTGCAAGATAGCTTGAACCAAAGCCGCCGTCAAAACTACCTACTTTTGGTCCGGTCTGTCCGAAGATTGCATTATCAGCCGCAATTGTCAAATCACAAACAACATGAAGAACATGACCGCCGCCTATTGCATATCCAGCAACCAGAGCAATAACAACTTTAGGAACACTTCTGATAAGCTTTTGTAAATCAAGAACGTTTAATCTTGGAACTCCATCTTTTCCAACATAACCCATATCTCCACGGATACTTTGATCGCCGCCTGAACAGAAAGCATATTTACCATCTTTTGCAGGTCCGTAACCGGTAAGTAATATTACTCCGATAGATTGATCTTCCCTTGCATCTGAAAAAGCCTCAAACATTTCAAAAACTGTTTCAGGTCTGAATGCATTTCTTTTTTCAGGTCTGTTAATAGTTATCTTTGCTATACCATCCATTTTTTCATAGATGATATCATTATAATCTTTAACTTTTTTCCAATTAGATTTCATAAATACTTTCTTAAAATTGACTTAAATAATTGGTTACAATTTCTATAAATCTTTTTGGTTCTTCAAGGTGAGTATTGTGACCTGAGTTACGTACTATTTTATGCTTAGCTTTAAAAAATCTTTTTACAATTCTTGCATTAATACCAGTAAACTTGCTATCAAGATCACCGGTTATAAGTAAAACTTTAAAAGGAATTTTTTTTAGTTGATCATGAACCGGCGGCATTATTCCTGTACTAAATCCTCTTAAAGAGTTTGCATATCCGATTTTATTCACTGCTGCTTTTTTCTTTTTCAATATTTTAAGTTTGTCATTTGAAAATCTTCGCTGCGTATTGAATAGTTCCTGATCACTCCATAATTCAATAAACTCTTCAATTGAATGAGATTCTATATATTCAACAAGTTTTAAATCAGTTTCATATCTCTTTTTACGCTCATCATCATTTTTAATTCCAGCAGTAGAACTCTCAAGAATTAATCCAATTACATCTTCCGGATAATTGATAGCAAAGTTTAATGCGAGTCTGCCGCCCATTGAGTAGCCAAGAAAAAATACTTTCTCTTTTGTTAGTTTATCCTTTATATACTTAAGCTGCTGTATCAATGAATCAACCGAATAAAGCTGACTATTAGATGGAGAATCACTTTTTCCGTGTCCGGGTAAATCGATTGCAGCATAATTATATTTATCCGGCATCTGCTCAATAACAGGCTGCCAGTCTTCGGCACTTCCGGTAAAGCCATGTAAAAGTATTACAAATTTTTTATTTGGATCGATATCTGCAGTTAGCTCTGCATTAATCTTAATACCATTAATATCAAACTTCATATTTCCTCAAATAATTATCTATAGTTAATTCAGCCATTTTCCAATATTTATTTCTTAATGATAAAGAAGAATCAGAATTAGTCTTAATCTCAAATACTGCCGGTTGTTTTCTAACAGCGGAAACTTTTATGTGATTAATTAATTCCTGCCTTGTTTTAATTTCTCTGTAATCAATTCCAAAAGCCTGAACTATCTTACTAAAATCAAGATTAGTCGGAGTCAAAAAGTACCTATCAAGAATATTTTTATGTTTTGCTATCGGTAAGAATTTAAATATTGCTCCGCAGTTATTATTAATTAAAACAATCAACAAAGGAATTTTTAATTTTCTAATAGTTAATAAACTGTTAATATCATAGTAAAATGATTGATCACCAATTATTAAGTACATCGGTGTTTTCGACAAAGATGAAATGCCTGACGCTGTTGAAATTACGCCATCAATTCCGCTTGCCCCTCTGTTTTGATAAATAGTAATATCTTTTTTAAAAGATGAAGTTAATAAATCAAGATCACGAATTGGAACGCTGTTTCCAACCATTACGCTGCTATTTGGCGGTATAGAATTTAAAACCTCTGAAATAATCTGGACTTCGTTTATTTTTTTTGTATCAAACAGGATTTTATTTTTTAATCGCTCCAGCATTAAGTCAATATCTTTAATTAAGTATAAAAATGGTCCTGTATCTCGGGTGAGTTTTTCTGCTGACAGTTTTTCCAACAAAGCTGATTCATTTAGATCAATTATAAAATTAATTGCTTTATTGAATCTGAAATCTCCGAATTTATTTGCTATAAAAACCTTCACAGATTTTTTTGCTGTAAGTTTTTCAAAACGGGGAGAAGTAAGTGGTCTGCCAAAATGAATAATATATTTCAGATGAAATGCTTTAATAAAATTATCTGAGCGTAAAAAAGAATCATAATTTGTAATGAGATTTGGAAAATCATCCTTATTAAATCTCAGTCCGCTTGTTGCATCAGCAAAAACCGGTAACGAAAATTTCAAAGAGCATTCATTAATTAATCTAAAAAAACTCCGATCAAAATTACCGGCACCAATTGTAATTAAACCAAAGTCTGATTTTCTTAAAAACGAGATTAGAGTATTTATATTTGCTTTGGTCTGATTATTTGTTTTACATTTAATGTTAACCGAATATTCTTCAGCTAATGTTTCAACTAATAATTTTTCTTCAAGCGAATCAGTAAAAGAATCCGGCTCCAGTGGTTTTTCAAATTGCAAATTAAAATGAACCGGACCTTTGTCTGTCCTGCTTGCAATATCAAAAGCCTTGATCAAAGATCCTTTAAACTTTTTGATACTTTTTAATGTAAGATCTGGTAATCCGGTATCATAAAAGAAACGTATATGATTTTTGTAAATATTATCCTGATTAATTGTTTGATTTGCACCAGTGTTCCGCAGATAAGACGGTCTGTCTGCTGTGCAGACAATTAGTGGAACTCTGTTTTGATATGCTTCAATTATTGCTGGATATAATTCAGCAGTAGCTGTTCCGGAAGTTGTAATGACAATAACCGGAGTATTGGATTTTTTTGCTAAACCTAATGCAAAAAATCCTGAACTTCTTTCATCAACATGAACGAACGTTTTAATCTTTGAATTTTGAGAAATTGAATAAGTCAGCGGAGTGCTGCGGGAACCGGGAGAAATACAAGCATACTTAACACCACACTCAGCAAGCTGATCAACTAAAATATTTGACCAGATATAATTTCGATTTATTTTAATCTGCATTATTAAACAAAGATAATATTGGTTTCAATTTAAGCTTTGTTTCTTCAAATTCCTCTATGGAATCTGAACCATCTACTATACCACATCCAGCATAAGCGTAAAGTTTATTTCCATTTACTAATGCAGATCTGATTGATACAAAGAACTCACCATAACCATCATTATTAAACCAGCCAATCATTCCTGAAAATAAACCTCGATCAAAGGTTTCGGTTTCTTCAATGAGTTTTAGTGCTTTGTTTTTAGGAATTCCGCATACTGCAGGAGTAGGGAACATAGATCTAATTACGCTTAAAATATTCACATCACTCTTTAGGGTACCATTAATACTTGTCTGCAGGTGTTGGATATTAGGCAGCTTCTTTACTAATGGAAATCTGGAGTAATCTATAATTTCAGAAAAATCTTCGAGAGCGCTTGTAATAAAATTCACTACAGCATTATGTTCATTAATATTTTTTTTGCTGTTCAATAATTCAATTTCAAGTGATTTGTCGTCATCTGCTGCAATTCCTCTTTTAATAGAACCGGCAAGTGCTTCAGTTGAATATTTCCTTTGATTGAATTTAATTAATAGTTCAGGAGTAGAACCGAAGAAAACAGAACCGGATGATTTATATAAGAAATTTGTACAGCTTGGATATTTACGGTTGAGTTCATCAATTATTCTTTCCCACGAAATATCTTTGTTTATTTCACCCTCTACTCTTCTTGAAATAACAACTTTATCAATTTGAAGTTCCGGAAGTTTTGTAAATAATTTACCTAATAATTCATTCCATTGTTTCAGTTCGTCTTCGTCTTCTTTAATTGTAATTCCAGAGGGATTATTATTCTTTGAGATAAGTTTAGTTTCAAGATTATAAATCAACCCAGCCTGGGTTTCAAGAAAATCATTAAAATAACCCTGACGAACAAAACTTTCAGAGAACTGATTTGCAATTAAGAAACACGTATCAGAATTCTGATATAAAATGATTTTTGGAACTATTAAATCTACATCTCCAAATTGTTTCCATTCTTCTGAAGTTCTTTTGACAGGAAATTTTGAAGATAGAATAAACGAAGGAAGATTATATCCGGAATAATCTGAATGATTAGATATAAGTTTATTATTTAATAACTCAACCATGTTTTCAAGTAAATCAAGTTCTGTAAAGCCAAATGATTGTCTGGTTAAGCTGTCAAAAGATAAAAATGATATTCTGTTTTCAGGTTCGCTGTAAAAAAAAACATCATCTGCTTTTTCAACAAAATACTCCAGCAGTAAAGTAAAATTTACAGAAGATATTTTTACAGCATAGCTGAAAAATAATTTTTTGGGATCATTAAGGTTGTCTAAAAACTCTTGTTTACTAAACGGCATTAAAAAATATTCTTATTTAAGGATTGATAGCCAAAATTAACTTAATGCTTAAAAACTTCATAAGACACATATCAAAAATTTATATCTTTTTCTATTGTATCAAGTATTCGCAGATAACTTTCATACCTTTCGGCAGAAATTTTATTGTTTTCCAAAGCAGTAATAACGGCACAACCAGGTTCATGATGATGAGTGCAGGTATTAAACCTGCAGTTTCTAAGATGTTTATTAAACTCAGGAAAATAATGTCCAACATTTTCTTTTTTAATACCATAAGGGTCTATCTCTCTTATACCAGGAGTATCAATAATGTAAGTTGAATTTCCCACATTGAACATTGTGCTGGTAACAGTCGTATGAGTTCCTTTGCTTGTATAACTGCTAATTTCTCCGGTCTTAAGTTTAAGTTCAGGAAACAACATGTTAAGAATAGAAGATTTTCCAACTCCTGATTGTCCCCAAAAAAGATTCTTATTTCCTTTAAGAAGAGTTTTAAGTTCTGTTATTCCTGATTCCGGAAAAACAGATGTCAATAATACCTTATAACCGATTTTTTCATAAAGTGTTTTCCAAAAATCCTGTTCTTCTTTATCGACAAGATCAGATTTATTAATAATTATTGATGGAGTTATTCCGGCGCTTTCAGATGTAACTAAAAACCTATCAAGTGTTTTATTGTTAAAATCAGGTTCAAGAAAACTTGAAACAATAAAAACTTTATCGATGTTTGCTGCAATAATCTGCTCAAGACGTTCGCCTCTGTAACTAGCTCCTCTGGTCTTGATTGCTTTTCTGGAAAGATGATTTTTCCTTGGTAATATCTGATAAATCACTCCGGTACCATCATCATTCAAATCAAAGTTTACTATATCTCCTACTACTGCAAAATCAGTATGAAAGAGTTTATCCTTTTTCAGATTAAAATCTTTCTTAAACTTTCCTTTTAAAGTACACCTTACTAAAGTATGATCAGGCTCCTTTAAGACATAAAAATCTTTGCTCTCAGATCTTGAAATAATACCTTGAATGACAAACTCCTTTAAAAATAAAAAAGCACTATATCCAAAATATAGTGCTTCGTTACTTTAATCAATTGAGTGATTTAAAAACGATATGTTGTTGTTAGGATAACATTATGAACTTTAACATCCTGAAAAATTCTGGAAACATTGCTGCTGTAATTATCACTAATATCTTTCCACCAGCCGTAAGCATAAGCGATATCTATTCCCAGTGTTCCATTAGCCAGAAAACCTAAACCACCGGTAATATACTTATGGTTAAAATCTGACGCATCGTTTTTGAATGGTGAAGATTGATTGAGAAATCCACCGCGGATTCTTAATCCGATTGCAGGTACTGTATATTCAGCACCGAAATTATAATTAAGAGAAGCCGTTAAAATATCTTTAATTTCTTTATTCACTTCAGATATGTATGATGAAGTTAATCCTTCAGGCTTGGTAAACTTCAGTTGAGAGTAGTCAATCAAAGTTGCTTCAGCACTTAAAATAATTCCTTTAAGATTAACTGCAATCGCACCGGTTATTTCAAATGGGGTTTTTATATTATATGCAACCTTATCGCTATAATAATCAGAATCTAAATTATAAATCTGATTGTTACTAAATTCACTACTGCCATTAACAATAAAATCTTCATCCACTGTAAATGTTTTTGGAAATTGAACTGTTGCTCCGAATCTTGCCATATCTTCAAACTGATATAAAAATCCTATTTTAGCATCCCAACCGCCAATACTCCATTTAAGTGTATTGTTAAAATAGAATGTTTTAAAATCTGTTGTCTGAGGTTCGCCCGGAGCAGTTTCACCTTGATAAATATTTTTTGTATCATCCTCATAATAATCGTTTGCAGATTCAAAGCTTCCATTGATTATTGTAAGATTACCTCCGATAAAAAAATTTTTTTGCACTTCAATTGCACCAGATAATGTCCAGTTATCAATACCACCTGAGTTAAGAATATCCCCGCTTTGATTTAAATTTCCGTTTATAATAGTGTTATTGTTCACATCAGTTAAGTAAAGATCAAAAGGTATGTCAGTACCAAGTAAGCTTTGTATTTTAGAATTAGTCCCGGAATTAAATCCGTTAAACTTAATCACAGAAGTAAGATCCTTTGAGTTGTGATAGGAGAGTCCGAAAACCAAACTTCCCCGGTAAGTAGGGAAGGGAAAAGCAAAACTGACTCTATCCAGACTTGTGCTGGTGGTGTTATCCTGAGTTTTATTTGCAAAAAAAGTTGTATTGTTATTATAGTTTATAAAGGATAGTCCGCCGGAAAATTCCATTCTCTTTAGTAACCCAAAACCTGCCGGATTAAAAAATGCAGCAGAAGCATCATCACTTAAAGCATTAAAAGCATTTCCCATTCCCAATGCCCTTGCATTAGAACCTAATCCTGGAAAGCCAAGGCGAATTGCATCATTATAATTTTGTGCATAGATAAGTGATGAAAATAAAATTATTGCACCGAACAATTTCAATATGTGCATTTTCATTTTTTATCTCCTTCCATTTCCAGAATTTCTGGTACTTGAATTATCTTTTGTGTTACCTGAATTAGAATTTCTTGTTCCATTATCCGATGAAGAATTACTATTTCTGGTTGAATTAGGATTTTGAGTCTCAGAAGTATTTTCTGATCCAACATTTTTTGTAGGCGGCGGAGTATTTATAGTTGTTCCGGAATTTCCGTTATTAAAACCGGGATTTCTTTCATTATTTCCCCTGCCTCCATCATTTCTAAAGCTGTTTGTTTCATCGTTTCGATTGTTGTTGGTTCTATCTTTTGTTTTGGTACCCGAGCCATCATATGTACCTATAAAAACAGGAGATGAAATCCACCACGGTGTATCATAAAAATCACTAAAATTACCGTAATGTACATTTTCGTAAAATCCGCTTTCATCATTATTGCCGGGTGTGTATGATATTTCTTCAGTTGGATCCCATACAATTGTGTAACAGCCCGTTAGAGTGAGATTTATCATAAAAAACAAGACTAAAAATCTTTTTAAATTTTTCATCTGTTTTATCTCCTTCTTCCAGAATTGTTACTTCCACTATTACCTCTTGGGCTGGAGTTAGTATTACCCCTTGGAGGTGAGGTTGTATTGTTTGGAGGCGGTGAATAACTCCTTGGAGTATTATTAGTCTTTGGCGGAGTATAATTTCTATTTGGTGTATTATTTCTGTTTGTGTTGTTTTTATTTGTGTTAGGATTCTTATTTATTGTAGGATTTTTTGTCCTGTTTTCCCTTGGAACATCATTCTTTCTGATTTCATTATTTTTATTATCAGAGTTCCTTTTTATAGTCGGATTTTTCTTTTCAGTCTCAGTTCTTTTCTGAGTATTTATTCTGTTATCATTAGTCTTACTTCGTGTATCTCTGATAACTTCTTTTTCTGTTCTTCTTTGAGTATCGTTTTTTCTGATAACATCATTTGTACGGGTAGAAGTTTTTATCCTGTCATCGTTAGTACGGATCAATTCCTTATCTCTGATTTTCTCTCTTGTTGTGTTATTTCTATCTTGTGATGTTATTCTTGTATTATCTCTGAGTCCAATTCTCTCTCGTTTTAATTCGTCTCTGCCGCTAACAATTTGTCTTTCACGAGTCTTTAGTTGATCTCTTAGTTGTGTATTTCTGTCACGGGTAGTAAACAAATCCCTGCCCCTGCCTGTATTTCTAACTCCGGAGTTATTTCTAACCTGACTAATATCATTTGTTCTATATTTGTAGTTTGAAGAATAATATCCGCCATAGTATGGATATGGATCCCACCATCCATAATAATATCGGGGATACCAGTAAGTCGGGTAATAACAGATTACTGATGGATAATACCAATATGAAGGATACCAAGGATCCCAATACCACCATGGATCATAATACACGAAGGAATTAATTCCTATTGAAACTGAGGGATAATAGTTCCAAAAATATTTTCTATATGAAGGATAACCATAAAAGTAATAATTAACTTCAGTTCCTTGCTCATTGATTGAGGAATCCTCATCATCGTACACATATTCATCGTTGTATGAATCAGTTAATGTATCCTGATCTTCTTCATAATCATAATAAGGCTTGGATTTTTCGCGGCTCCAGTTACCATAATCATAATCTCTTGTTGCAACTTGTGTATAACAACCGGTAAAGGATAGTAACAATACCGGAAGTATTACAAGTAATGTTAATTTAATTTTTTTCATTTCATTAACCTTTATTGATTTTACTGATATTAAAATTGCAAATATCGAGCCTTAATTAAAGTGAAAATTTTTTTCCTGAGATGAAAATAACATGCGCTGAAAAGTTGAGGTGTATATTCCAATAAACTTTATTGTATAATAAAAGACACAATTAAAGTTCAGATTTTTTGAACAAACTCAAGAACTAAAGCTCTATCAGCCGAAGTTGGATTCCATTTCTTGTTTTCTAATAAGTCCCTTAGATCAAAACCAGCAGTTACCCCTGGTGCAATTGACCATCGTATTCCAAAATTCATATAACCCTTACCTTCACCAAATCTATTTGTTGAATTATCATTAAAAGCAAAGTTGTATTCAAAAAGAACTGAAAAAGAGCTGCCAAGAGTTTTTTCCAGCCCTGCCATTATGTTTACAAAATTATCTCCGTCTTTATCTTCAAGAATGGAATAATTAATCGCACCGTGTAAACTTAAATAACCAAGCATAGAAAAGTTTTTACTAACGGCAGCAAAAATTCCGGGGGCTTTTATTGCAAATCTTTTTTCATCCTTAAAATATTCGCCCTTACCCTGTGTATCAAACCCAAGAGTTAACGAAGGTAATAAAATAGTTTCATCCATAATTCTGAATCTTAAATTTACTCCTGGTGGAAATGGATACCACTCAGGTTTTCCAGACCCAATTATATTTGTTCCGCCGTAAGAAAGACCAATACTTATATTATTAAATATTCCTGCTTCAACTTTTGCGATTAAAGTACCGAAAGGTAAAAGTTCAGTTGTAATTCCAACCGATCCTCGCTCCATTATACCGGCAGCAGGCATATCAATTAAATACCGGTGCTCATATTTTGCATTTTCACCCGCAGTGCCCTGTGCAGAAGTTAAAGAAGTAAACCCAATTATTAATATGATAATGCTTATAATATTTTTCATTTTTACTCAATATTAAATTTGTTTTACTGCAAGATAAAAATTATTTCATATTGATGCTTGATAAGTTAAAAACGGATGATGGAATGTTTTAAAATAATGCTGCAAGATAATTTTATCTTAACAGACTTGTTAAAAACTCCCATTCGTTTACAATATTCGGAAGCATTGATATAAATTATCTTTTTCAGAAACTATGCTTTAAGCTGTAAGAGGTAAAATTTCAAATTCAATATATTCCGGGAAGAGAGAATGAACTGATTTAATTTTAATTCCAACAAGTCCAGTTTTGCCGTTAGCTCTTATTCTAATAATACCCTCATCGGAATTATTTTCAAGTACAGAAATTAAATCAGAACCTTCAACAATTTCGAAGCTTGCAGAAGTTTTTCTGAACCAGGCTTTTTTCCCTAAAGCATTAATCGGATAAATTTTTATTGTTATTTCAGAATCAAAATCAGCATAAAGATTATTGGCAGATTTTTTTATTTCTACTCCATAGATATTATAAAGAAAATAATATCCCGCCAGAAGTAACAGTATTAAAAATATTAGTAAATATATTGAGAGTACTTTCATTCCGACCGAATAGATTTAACTTCTTTTTTAACTGCGTTCTGCAGATTTGAAATAATCTCTTCAACAATATTGTCGGGCACACCATCATAATGTAAAGATTTTAATCTCATATCACATTGATCATTCACGTAATCAATAACAATAAATTTACCATTTGATGCAAGAGCAATTTCTGTTGAGAAGAAATCAAGCTCAGTGATTTTTCTGATAGTTCTGGTTATTTGAAATAATTTTTTCAGCTGAAATTTATCAACCTCATCTTCCGATAAACTCTCGTAAACATGGGTCTCATCATCCCACCATGCACATATTATTTTTCCAAAAGCCCAAAAGCATCTGAACCATGCTTTTTTGTTATCTAAAACTACGGGAAATATTTTTTGCTGAATAAGATATTTATCCCCGTCATGTTTTTGTCTTGCCTGTAAAACTTCTTTTAGGGATTCAGCACCTTTAACAACCCCAATTCCACCACCGGTTGTATTACAGGGCTTTATTATAAAGGGATTACCAAGTAATGAAAGATCATCAACAGATATGAACAGATCTTTAGTCAGACTGTGCGGAGGAATAATGATCGAGTAAGGTACATTCAAACCGGCAGAAATAAATTCAAGGTGCATTGTAGCTTTATCAATTGCGTGCTCTATCTTTTTATATGGATTAAAGATTTTGGTTTTTCTTCTGGTTAATACCTTTGCCAGTTCTGAAAAATCTTCATCCTGATCAGAAGCTCTATCTAAATAACACCTGAAGCTGAGTTTTTTTTGCTTAACTAAATCAGTTGTTTCAAAAACATTTTTTTCAGTTACTCTGAAAGTTGTTAATCCGGTTTGTTGCAGCCTTGCTTCAATCAAAGAAACAAATTCTTCATCGTACTCCCAGACGTAGGCTATTGCTAAATCAAAAATCATAATTTTCTACAAATACTTTTCTGCAAATTTAAGGCTGGATGTTAAGGTATTCAAATTCACTTATCATTTCCAACAATCAATTAGTCTTGTTATTGCTTGGCATCAATAATATATTCACAACCGTGAAAAGAAATTTTTTAAATATAGTTTTTCTATTAACTGCCGTTCTGTTTTTGTTTAACGGTTGTTCAGGCTCTGCTGTTGTAGTTAATGACAGTAAGAATTTTGAAATCACTTCAGAAAAACACGAGAGAAATCCTAAAAAAGCTTTAGAGTTTTTTATTAACGGCGGTATTTATGAAACCGTTGGCAATTATGAAGCTGCATTAAGACAGTATGAAAAAGCTCTGTTATATGATTCAACCGCAGGACTTTATTATACAATAGCTAAATGTAATTTTTATTTAAATAAATTATCACCTGCATTAAAATATGCGCAAAATGCTGTTGAACTTGATTCACAAAAGGTTGAATACTATGATCTGCTTGCTGATATTTATAACTATGGTAACGATAAGGAATCAGCAATTAAAACATTGGAACAAGCTTTAAAAATTGATTCCTTAAATATTGAACTTAACTACAAAATTGCCAGATTGTATGAAGAGAACAAACCAGTTAAAGCAATTAATATTTATAACAGACTGCTGGATCAACTTGGACCGGAATGGTCTATACTTACAAGAGTTGCAGAATTACAGGAGAAACTCGGCAATATTGATGAAGCTATAAACACACTTAAAAGGCTTTTATCAATCGCTCCATCTAACATTCAATTAAAGAAAATGGTAATTGAGTATTTGTTCAGGGCAAAAAGATATGATGAAGCATTATCCTTTGTTGATGAAGTTATTGAACTTTTCCCTTACGATATGGAAGCAAGGGAAACTAAAGCAAAAATATTTCTTGCAAAAGATAATTGGGAAAAAGCTGCTGAAGAATTCAGTTACATTATGGCACAGCCGGATGTTGATTTAGAGACAAAAGTAAGTATCGGTGCAAATTACTTTAATAAATCAATAACAGATTCTACTTTGCTGCCGATTGCAAAATCTTTTTTTCAGGAACTTGACCGCGATACAACTGACTGGCAAATCAAAATGTATCTTGGTGCAATTGCTTTAAGTGAAAAGGAAGATTCAATTGCAATTGAAAATTTTAAATATGTAACTAAAAATGCCAACTGGAATGTTGCAGCCTGGATACGGCTTGGCGGACTTTATTTCGATAACAGAAAATATGATGATGCCGAAGTTGTTATGAATGAAGCTGTAATTTCATTTCCGGAGGATTTTTATGTTAATCTGATTTTAGGGCTATCACTTGCACAACAATCAAAACATAAAGAGGCAGAAAAATATCTTAAGAAATCAACGATATTAAATCCAAAAGATGTTACTGCTTTATCAGCTTATGCTTTTACTCTGAGCCAAATTAAAGAGGATGACAAAGCTATTTATTACTTAGACCGGGCTTTAGAGATTGAGCCTGATAATGTTCAGTTGATTGGTACTTTGGCAATGATTTATAATAGTATAAAAAAATTTGAACTAAGCGACAGCCTTTATGAAAAAGCCCTTGAGTTAGCTCCAGATGATCCGTTAATCAACAACAACTATTCTTATTCATTTGCTACACGCGGCATACAATTAGAAAGAGCTTTGGAGATGGTCAAAATTTCAGTTAAAGCTGATTCACTTAATTCGTCATATCTGGATACTATTGGCTGGGTATATTTTATGCTTGGTAATTTTAAGGAAGCTAAATTCTACCTGGAAAAAGCAATTGAAACCGGCGGTGAGAGTGCTGTAATGTTAGATCATCTTGGAGATGCTGAGTTCAAACTTGATAACTCATCAAAAGCAATTGAACTCTGGAAAAAAGCATTTAAGATGGACCCGACTAAAACAGAAATACAAAATAAAATTGATAAAGGTGCTATTTGAAAAGATCATTATTAAAATTTCTGGTAATAAGTAATTTTATTTATTTAATAACTGCTTGTGTGCCTTCTCAGCCAACAGAAGATTTTGAACTATTACCTTCCGAAAGATTAACAAATAAACTTGAAGCTAACAGAAGAAGGATAAAAACGTTTGAAGGTAACGGTACTTTAACAGTAAACTCTCCCGTTGAAAACAGTGCAACATTCAGAATAGTACTATTAAAACCGGATTCAATTTATCTTACAATAATGGGACCTTTTGGAATAGAATTAGCACAGGCGCTTGTTACTAAAAGTAATTTTATATTTTATGATGCGCTTCAAAATACGGCTTATACCGGTGATGTAAATTCAAACGCACTCCGAAGTATATTCAGAATTAATCTAAGCTTTGACGATTTACTTGATGCTTTTATCGGCTCGGTTAACTTAACAAATAATTTATATCACCCGCCTGATGAGTATTTTGTTGATGGAGATAAGTATGTGTTAACCTATTATGATTCTACCCGTGAAAATAAAACAGTTTATAAAGTTGATGTAAGACAGCTTGGAATAACTGAATATCAATTGTTTGATTTAAACGGAGAGCTGACTTTGCAGGGTAACTATAAGGATTTTGAATTACTTGAAAATGTTGCTGTGCCTTATAAAATCAGTATTGATAATAAGATTGATGAGCAGAAAATAAGTATTGATTACAAAAAGATAAAAGTAAATAATGAAAATATCAGGGTCGATTTTAAAGTGCCTGATGATGCAACAATTATAAAATGGTAAAATTTCTTTTAAAATCTTTTTTGATTTTTTTTATTCTATTCAGCGATCTGTCATTTTCACAATCGAATGATATTGAAAAAAGTAAACAGGAACTCTCGAAAATTAAAGAAGAGATAACACGTCTTGAGAAGGAATTAGCACAAAAAACAAAAAAGGAAAAAAAATCTCTTTCTGCATTAGATAATATCAGCAAACAGAATTTTCTTGTAAATAAAATGCTTGTTGATTTAAGAACAGAAGAAAAACAAAAGCAGGATCAGATTAATATCCAGATTAAAACCATTGAAGAGATTGAAAGAGAAATAAGGACACTTCAGAGTAATTACGCAAAGTATGTTACTTCCACATATAAAAACGGAAGTTATAGCGATTGGGAAAGCCTGCTTAATGCTGCTTCATTTCAACAGGCTGTTATAAGAATAGAATACCTGAAGCGATTTGCTGCCAGCAGAAAAAATGATTTGATAAAATTTGAAAAAAACAAATCGGATCTGATTGCTGCCAAACAAAAACTACAGATAGAATTAGAAGCACAGCACAAAATAACATTACAAAAAGAATCAGAAGAAAAAACATTAAAGCAGAAGATTACAGAAGAAAGAAAAATTCTTAATGAAATAAAAAAGGATAAGAAGCTTTTAGCTAACAGTGTCAATGAAAAAAGAAAATCAGAAAAAAAAATCAGGGATTTGATCGTAAAACTTGTTGAAGAGGCTGAAAGAAAAAGAAAAGCGGAAGAGGAATTAAAGAGAAAAGAGATGTTAGCTTCAACCGAGACAAAAACTAAAAAGGAAATAATTCAGACTGAATATGACGTTAATCTATCAACTACTTCACTTGGTTCTTTTACAGAGATGAAGGGAAAACTCAACTGGCCAATTTCAAAAGGTAAAGTAGTTAGAGGTTTTGGTGAATCACTCAATCCCAAATTAAAGACTTTAACAGTTAATTATGGTATTGATATCAGAGCAAGCGGTGATCTGAGCGTAAAAAGTGTTGGAGAAGGTGTTGTCTCAGCGGTAGAGTGGCTTCCGGGATATGGTACTGTTTTAATTTTGAGTCATAAAGGTAATTTCAGAACCGTTTACGGACATCTTTCAGAAGTATTCGTGAAAGAGGGTGATAAGATTAATACAGGTGGTTTAATCGGCAAAGTAAGCGAAGGAGTTGATGGTAATATTTTACATTTTGAACTTTGGAACGGAAGACAAAATGTGGATCCGCTTACGTGGTTAAAAAAGTAAATTCTATCGTTGAAAAGATTATTAAAAATAATCAGCAACAATAAAGTTTTAGTTAAAAACTTTACATCATTGTCACTTCTGCAATTAGCCAATTATATTTTTCCGGTTATCACTTTACCTTATTTAGTCAGAGTCCTTGGTCCTGAAAAGTATGGATTAATAAATTTCGCTGCCGCTTTTTCCGCATATTTTGTAATAATAACTGATTATGGATTTAATCTTTCAGCAACTCAGGAAATATCTGTTAACAGAAATGATAAAGAAAAAGTTTCTGAGATATTTTCTTCGGTTTTAACAATTAAGATAATACTTTTCTTTTTGTCATCGGGGATATTTTTTCTAATAGTTAATATGTTTGAATTGTTCAGTAATGATGCTGGTTTATATTCAATAATGTTTATCGGAGTTGTTGGTATTGTATTATTTCCTTTGTGGGTGTATCAGGGTGTAGAAAAAATGAAATACATTCTTATAATTAATGTTGCTATCAGATCAGTTACAATTGTAAGTATATTTTTATTAGTTAAAGTTGAAAATGATTATTTACTTCTTGCTGTCATTTATACGATTACCCAGGTAATGACTGGAATAACCGGACTATTCTTTGCGATCAGAAAATTTGACCTGAGATATTTGTTTCCATCCAAAGTCCAATTACTTGAGCAACTTAAAAAAGGCTGGAATCTTTTTCTTTCCTCAATCTGGATAAATCTTTATACCACTTCAAATGTATTTATACTTGGATTGTTTGCTCCGAATAGTGTAGTAGGCTATTATTCAGCTGCTGATAAAGTCCGGATTGCGTTTCAGGGAATTTTATCCTCAATGTCTCAAAGTGTATTTCCTTATGTAAATAAATTATTAGCAGAATCGTATCAGAAGTTTATAAGTTTTAATAGAAAGCTGTTAAAAATATCAGTTATGATTGGAATTATTATTTCTTCATCATTGTTTTTATTTGCTGAGCCAATTGTTAGAATAGTTTTAGGAAATGAATATTCTCCATCTGTAATTGTTTTAAGGATTATTGCCTGGCTGCCATTGATAATATTTTTAAGCAATGTATTTGGTATTCAGACAATGCTTCCATTAAATTATCAAAAAAGATTTTCTCAGATTTTATTCCTTGCAGCATTGATCAATCTAATGATATCATTTTCTATCGTACCATCTTATTTTGAAATTGGAACAGCAGTATCTATGCTTGTTACGGAAATATTTGTAACACTTTCATTTTTTATCTTTATTAGGATGAAAAGAATTCCGGTGATATGAAAACAGATTATTTTATAGTGGGTGCAGGATTTGCAGGTTCTGTTTTAGCTGAAAGAATTGCATCGCAATTGAATAAAAAGGTTCTGATTGCTGAGAAAAGAAATCATATCGCTGGCAATGCTTATGATGAATATGATGAGCATGGAATATTAGTTCATCGTTACGGTCCGCATATATTTCATACAAATAGTAAAGAGGTTTTTGAATATTTATCTCAATTCACAGAATGGATACCTTATGAACACAAAGTTTTGGCAAAGCTTGGTAATGAACTTTATCCTATTCCGATTAATAGAATAACAATTAATAAGCTTTACAGCCTTAACCTTAAGACAGATGAAGAAGTAAAAGAGTTTTATGAAAGAGTTAGAGAGAAAAGGTTCCCGATAACCAATTCAGAAGATATAATTGTAAATCAGGTTGGTTATGATTTGTTTAATAAATTTTTCAGATATTACACAAAAAAGCAATGGAATTTAGAGCCTAAAGGACTTTCAGCTTCGGTTTGCGGAAGAATTCCGGTCAGAACAAATGATGACAGCAGATATTTTACGGATAAGTATCAGTTTATGCCCAAAGATGGTTATACAAAAATGTTTGAGAGAATGTTGAATCATAAAAACATTGAAGTAATTTTGAATACAGATTATAAAAATATTTTAGATTCAGTTAAATTTGATAAAATGATTTACACCGGACCAATAGACTACTTCTTTAACTTTAAGTTTGGGAAACTACCTTACAGATCAATAAGATTTGAGTTTGAGAATATAAGCAAGAAGCAATTTCAGGAGACTGCCCAAATAAATTATGTTGATGATTCTGTTAAATATACGAGGGTAATTGAACACAAATTATTGAGTCAGCAAAATTCTGATTCGACTACAATATCATTTGAATATCCCCAAAAGGAAGGGGAGCAGTTTTATCCTATTCCGACTGAAGAAAACAGAAATCAATATCTTTTATATAAAGAAGAAGCAGAGAAATTAAGCGATGTTTTTTTCTGTGGCAGATTAGCGGAATATCAGTATTACAATATGGATCAGGTTGTAGCAAATACATTAAAACTGGTTGGAAATCTGAGAAATGAATAATCAGCCTTTAGTAACTGTAAATATACTTTCATATAACCGCAAAGATGAGTTGAGAAATACACTTACAAAGGTTTTTGCTCAGGACTATAAAAACATTGAAGTAATTGTAGTAGATAATGCATCAAGTGATGGAAGCTCTGAAATGGTTAAAAATGAATTTCCATCAGTGCAGTTAATACAAATGGAAAAAAACATTGGTATTGCCGGCTGGAATGAAGGATTTAAAATCGCAAAAGGGGATTATGTTTTGGTTCTGGATGATGATAGTTATCCGGAGGAACAATCAATCCAAAAAACAGCAAATATTTTAAACAATAATGGTAGTGTTGGACTTGTTGCGTTTAATGTTATTGATAGAAGTCGTAATATTTCTGAAACAAAAGATTTTACTGCACCGATCAAGGATTTTATCGGGTGTGGAGCATTGATTAGAAAAAGCTGTATTGATATGATTGGTGGTTTTGATAATAGATTTTTTATTTATGCTCATGAAACTGACTATTCTATCCGGCTTTTGAATGCAGGATATTTAATTGACTATTGTGATGAAGCGATTGCTTATCATAGGAATTTAGCTGCCGCAGGATCTATGCCTGCTTTTAGTGAATTCAGGTTTGTTTATCAAAGTTTAAGTTATGTTAAATTAATAAATAAATATCTTCAACCTGAACAGATAAAAAAATACAAAAGAAAATTATTATTGAATAGGTTTCTGATTGCGCTATACTTTGGTATGCTAAAAGATTTCATCAAGTTATTAAAATTGGTAAATAAAGAATTACCGGATGGTCAAATGGTGCTTATTAAAAAAGAGATTATTGACTTATATAACTTTAATGTAGAAATATTCAGCAGATACTATTTCAATAGACTTTTTCAAAATCAACCAAGGAATTATTATCCATTTTTATATCTGAAAACGATATTTTCTTCACTTGCAAAAAAGAAATTATTACTCGAATAAGATGATGAATCCTGTAATATCTGTAATTATGCCGGTGTATAATGCAGAAAAATTCATAGGTCAGGCTGTTCAGAGTATTTTAAATCAGACATTTAAAAACTTTGAACTAATAATTATTAATGATGGTTCTACAGATAAATCTGAGAAGATAATTGAAAATTTTTCTGATAATAGGATTAGATATTTTTCTTTTAAGAACAAAGGAGTTTCAGCCTCAAGGAACTATGGAATTTCAGTTTCTTTAGGAAAATTTATTGCACTAATGGATGCAGATGATATTTCAGATAGTGAAAGATTAGAAAAGCAGTTAAATTTTTTAATGGATAATTCACATATACAAGTAGTTGGAACTAACTGTGAAATAATTAATCAATACGGAAAGGTTATCCGCAAAAAGAAATTCCCTGAGTATCATGAGCAAATAGAGTTTTTAGCACCATTATTTAACTCAATGTGCTTTGCTTCAATAATGATATTAAAAGAAAACTTATTAAAAATCGGAAGATACAAAGAGGATTTAATTGCTGCCGGTGATCATGAATTATTATTAAGACTTTTGCTTGGTGGATTTAAAGTTAAAAACATACAAGAGAATTTATATACGTGCAGAAAAGTTAGTGATTCTATTTCTCATAAATACTTACACATTCAGAAGTCAAATCACTATATCAACGCGTATAGTTATTTAAATACTCCTGAGATTGTTCAAAAGGATTTCAGAAATAATTTTAGAAAAGGATTACTTGAATACTACTATGGTGATATTTCACGCTGCCGAAAATATCTATTTAAATCACTGGAAGAAAAGTCTGTCTCAAAATTGAAAGTCTTCAGATTATTACTGGTATCAATTTTAGGGCATAGATTTATCAGCTTATTAAGAGCTAAAGGTGTTCTGCCACAAATTAACAAAATGTTTTATACAATGTTTCGAATAGATTTTCAGAAAGTTAAAGAAACTTAGTATGAATTTTGCAATTACTGTTTTGGTAACCACCTACAATTGCGGTGTTTATATTAAGCAAGCCATTCAAAGTATTTTAAATCAGACATACAAATATTTCGAATTATTAATTATTGATGATGGCTCTAATGACAATACAGATGAAATTGTTTGGAGCTTTAATGATGATCGGATCAGATATATTAAAACACATCATATCGGCAGGAGTGCTGCATTAAATATGGGATTACAGGAAGCTAAACATGAACTGATTTCATTTTGTGATGCTGATGATATCATTCATCCTCAGAAACTTGAGAAACAATTAAGGTTATTTAAGAATGAAAATGATTTAATTTTTACTGATACAGCAGTTTTTAGGAACAAGAAAATTCTATATGAGTTAAAAATCTTAAATGATATGAACATTATAAAACGTAAGATTGCTCTGCACGGTCATTTTGGACCATCTATATTATATAATAGAGACTTTATTTTGAGAAGCGGCGGTTACAATAATAATCTTACAGCATTTGTTGATTATGATTTATTGTTAAGAATCCTTAATAAAGCTAATATTATTGTTCTGCCAGAGGTTTTATATTTTCAAAGGTTAAGAGAAAATTCAATTAGCACAACCGATACTATGAAAAAGAAACACATAATATATCAGGTGCAAAAGAATTACTTTACAAAGCTTGAAGAAAATTTTGGTATTTCTTCAACCACAGATCAATTGATAATTAAAGGTTGGCGGGAGTTTTTTTACGGCGGGAAGAAAACTGCCAGAGAATATTGGCTGAAAGCGGGATTTAAAGTCTGGGATCTTAAGCTTACGCTTACTTTTTTATTATCTTTTTTGCCCGAGAGCTTTCTTGATTATATAAAGAATAAAAGAGTAAGGCTTATGACAGAGTACAGAATAAATAAACTTTTTGGTAAAAATAATATCCAAATTATTTTTAATAGAGTTGTTGAGCAATTAGCTGCAAAATGATTAATATTTTACATCTTCAAAATTATCTTAACTTGTCCTGCGGCGTTTCAAAGAATATTTACCTTATAGTTAAAAACTCTTCACATCAATTTAAGCACAATGTTATTTGTTTTGGGGGCGATGGGTTATCAAGATTCGGAGAAATGAATATTGATCCAATTATTTTAGATAATAATAAGAGATCCTACAAAAGTGTTCTAACTCATTTTACTAAGTTGTATCTTTATTGCAGACAAAATGAAATAAACATTATTCATTCACATCAAAGATACTTTGATTCTTTATCCAGATTGTTAAAATTATTTTTATCAATAAAGACGATTACTTCTGTTCATAGTAAAGTGTACGGCAATAAAATAATTAGTTATAAAGCAGATATGCTGATTCCTTGTAGTAATTTTATTAAAGAACATTTGATAAAGAATTTTAATATTAAAGAAGAGCGGCTTAGAGTTATTTATAATTCTGTTGATCAATCTGAAGCTTTTACCCTGAGACCGAAAGAAGAAATAATGAACGAACTTAATATTCTGTCTGACAATTTTATAATTGGTTATTTGGGCAGACTTGATTATTCGGAAAAGGGTATTGATATTTTATTAGAAGCGTTCAGGCTCTTGAGCAAAACTAATAAAAATATATTCTTATTATTGATCGGAAATGGAAAAGATGAAAATGAAATTAAGTCATTTATTTCTGCTCATCAACTTAATGCAAAAGTATTTAACTCGAAAAAGGATATATTTAATTACTATCAGTTAATAGATCTGTTCGTTTTGCCGTCAAGAACAGAATCATTTGGAATTGTAATTATTGAGGCAGGAATAATGAAAGTTCCAGTTATTGCTAGTAATGTTGATGGAATTCCTGAATTAATAGAACATGAAGCAAATGGGCTATTGTTTGAATCGGGAAATGTACACGATTTAAAAACTAAGATAGCTCGGTTCTACTATGATAGAGAGTTAGGAGAAGAGCTTGCTAAGAATTTCAATCAACAAGTATTAGAATCGTTTACTGTTGATAAAATAATTCCCCAATATGAAAAACTCTATATGGAATTGTTAGTTGAGTAAACAAAGCACTTTAGAAATATTTGGAATTAAGTTCAGTAAAGTTTCTTATGAGGAAATACTTGATGCAATTGAATCAACTATATTAAATAAAAAACAAACTACAATTTGCTATGCTAATGTTAATTCCATTAACCTTTCGATTAATGATGAAACGATTATTCAATTATTATCAGAATTTAATATAGTTCATCCTGATGGATTTGGAGTTTTTTTAAGTTCGAAATTTCTATTCGGTAAAGATGGATTTTCTTTCAGACAAAGTGGATCAGATTTATATGAAAGAATAATTGAGAAATCCATACTTAATAATTGGAAACTTTTTATTTTTGGTGATACTGATGAAACATTAGAAAGAATTAAATATAAATACCCCGGGCTTTCTATTGTTGGCAAACAAAATGGTTATGTTTTTGAAAATGAACAATTATTATCTGAGATAAATAATACTAAACCTGATATTTTAATTGTTGGATTAGGAACTCCTAAACAGGAAGATTGGATTGTCAAGAATAAATCAGATTTAATTGTTAATGTTATAGCTGCAGTTGGTGATGGGATAAAAGTTTTTGCAGGAACAAAAAAAAGAGGTCCAAAATTTATTCAGATGATTGGATTGGAGTGGTTTGTAAGGTTTTTATACGAACCGAAACGACTTTGGAAACGGTATTTTATTGGCTTACCGTTATTTATATTTAGAATAGTAAAATTCAAGTTTCAAATAAACAAAACAGATTTATAATATGAAACAAACTATAACTATTGTAATGCTTTTGACTTTAATGCTTCAATTTTCTTTTCACGCTCAATCTGATATTGAGACTTTTTCAAATGGGTTTTCTGTCAAGCTTGATTTTAATGAACCTTTTCATAATGATATTAAAAATGATTTGGTGATTATCAGAGATTATCCTGATTACACAGATGTTGATGCAGCCGGGCATTTCAAACTGCCATCCAAGACTTTTTTAGTTGCAATACCTCAATTCTCAAAACCATTTATCAGGTTTGAAAATGTTCAAACAGAAATAATCAGGAATACAATTCCTGAAATTCAGCCTAAAGTAAAAAAAGTAAATGATTCAACAATTGTTTATGAAAAAATTGAATTTGATCAGGCAATCATTACTGATGCTTATTCAGAGATGCAGATTTTAGGCTATATCTGGTACAGAGAATATTATTGTGCAGTTGTAAAAATTAACACTCATAAATTTGATAATACAAACAGACAGATAAAAAGAATCAAAGCAGGTGATTTGAAAATTGAATTTGATATGAATTATCCGGTTGATTTTAATAACATATCGTTAAATACATCAGATAATATTTCTATTCCCGGTGATTTAGTCATCAATTCACAGATTGCTCAGAACTTTGCTGCAAAGCAACCGCTTCTGCTTTCTGATACTACAGGTAACTGGATTAATTATGGATATGAATATCTGAAAATTGGGACTGCTAAAGATGAACTAGTAAGAATTACAAAGTCTGATTTAGAAACTATGGGTATTAATGTATCCCAAATTAATCCCGGGACTTTTCAGCTTTTTGAATCTTCTGTTGAAATACCAATTACTGTATTTGGAGAGGAAGATAGTGTGTTTAATGATGATGATTATATTCAATTTTATGGTACACTTAATTATCCTAAAATATCTCATCGTATTATTAACCAGCCAAATCAGCCATATAATGAATATTTAAACAGATATTCAGATACAACATTTTACTTTTTAACATGGAATAAACAGAATGGTCTGCGAATTCCTGTACAAACTGATTATGTAAACGGACTTTCCGATTCATTGAAATATTACAGGTATTTTGAACATGTTGAAAACAATATTTTATTTCAAAATTGCTATACAGATGAAGTTGAAAACCAAACTCCGGGATGGTTGCGGAACAAGACATGGTATTTTGTACAGACAACTTGGTTTTATAGTAATACTACGCGTAATTACAATTTTAATGTTATAGATGTAGTTCCAAATAAACTTGCAAAATTTTTCTATAAAGCAGTTAGCTTCGGTTCTGATAAAGTTTATGATGCCCATCAGCTGACGTTAAAAGTAAATTCTGTCTTAATAGATTCACAATCAATCAATAGAAATGATCAGGTTTTATTATCCGGTCAGTTAAACACCAATCAGCTATCAGCCAATCCAAGTGTTATGACTATAAAAAACCATGCAAATTCAAGTTCAAGTAATGCTGTTGTGCCAGACTGGTATGATGTTGAATATCCTCGTTATTTGAAACTTGATTCTGATTTCCTTTTGTTTACAGTGGATGATGATGTTTCAAGTGGTTTAAAAACAATAACAGTAGATAATCCTGCTTCATCCACATTTGAAATATATAAAGTTAAACCTTCTTTTAAGAAAATAACTGGTTATCAAATTAATTCTGGTAAGCTTTTGTTTACAGATACTGTTAATGCCGGAGATAGATATATCATTTCAGAAGTATCCAAAATCGGTAAACCTGTTTTCTATTATAAAAAGCAGTTTGTAAATCTCAGATCAAAAAGCGAACAAACTGATTATCTGGCAATAACTCATCCGAAATTCATTTCATCAGCACAAAGCTATGTAAATTTAATTTCATCAATTTACAATGTAACTGCAAGTCTTATCTCTGTTGAGGATATCTTTGATGAATTTGGATTTGGCTATCCAACTCCTGAATCTATAAGATTATTTAATGCTGTAACTTATCAGAACAAACAATCTCCAAAGCCTCAGTATCTTACAATAATAGGAGATGCTAATTATGATTATAAATTATACAGATTTAAATCCGATGGCGTAAAGGGCGGGGGAAATTTTGTACCGGGATTTGGAAATCCGATAAGTGATAATTGGTTTGCAGTCTGGAACCCCGATACTCTACCGATTCCGCAAATGAAAGTTGGAAGGATACCGATTAATACAAGCGAAGAATTGGATTACTACTTAAGTAAGGTTCAGAATAATTTTAATCAGAGATATAATGAATGGAACAAAGAGTATATGTTTTTTTCAGGAGGCAGAGCAAATGAGCCGGGTGAAATTGCGCAGTTAAAAGCAGCTAATGATCAGGTGATTAACAATCATGTAAAGCCGGCTCCATTAGCTGGTTCGTACACTCATTTTTATAAGACATCAGAACCAATGACAGATTTTGGTCCTTACACGCCGGAAGAAATTTCAAGGAAGATAGATGCAGGAGGGGTTTTTATTTCATATATCGGACACAGCGGTACCGCAACCTGGGATAATAGTATAAATGAGACTACTCAGTTGAAAAATAAAGTCAATCGTAATCCATTGATCACTGATTTTGGATGTTCTACTAATAAATTTGCAGAACCTGATATCCTTTCTTTTGGTGAAAGATTTTTGTTTAACAGTGATGGACAGGCAATAGGTTATATCGGAAATTCATCATTAGGTTTTACCAGTACATCGTTGACATTGCCAATTTATTTTTATGGAGAGATTATTAATAGCACTGATAAGGAAGTAGGAGCTTCACATCTATTATCAAAAATCAAAATGTTTAATAACTTAGGGACATCAACGGTTTTTAGATTATTTGTGTTAACAAATACTTTGTTAGGAGATCCAGTGCTCAGGATTAAAATTCCGGATAAGCCAAATCTTAATATTTCAGAAGCTGATGTAATCTTTAATAATAATTTTATTAATGATGCGATCGATTCAGTTAAAGTGGATGTTATTATTAATAATTTCGGTATTAAGGATACCTCAATGTTTAATTATAGTATCACACACATCTTTAATGGTAATGTTCAAAAGAATTATTCTTACCGGAGAAGTTTACCTTCTTTCAAAGATACTTTATCAGTTTGGATTTTCACAAAAGGGTTAGCCGGTGAAAATGTTTTAACTGTTAATCTTGATCCAAATAATGAGGTAAATGAAATATATGAGGATGATAACAACCTTACATTTCATTTTTATGTTTACTCAACAGAGCTAAGAGATATTGTTAAACACAGAATAGAAAATCCTGAATTAAACAGTATAAAAATTCTGAATCCATCTTTAAATAGTATAGATCCATTTCAAATCAGATATCAAATTTCAGAAACAGAAAGTTTTCTTAACCCTGTCGAAAACACAATTTCTTCTGATTCGTTCTTTACATTATTAAATCTGTCTGGACTGCAAAACAATAAAAGGTATTACTTCAGATATAAGATGGATGAAGCCGGTTCATCTTATTCTGGTATAAAATCTTTTTATAATAAAAATAATTCTGACTTTTTACTTAATGACTCGGTTTCCTTTGCAAATCAGGTTACAAATGACCTTGAGTATAAGAATGAAAAATTATCAATCGAACCTGAAGAAATAAATATTTCCGTTACTTCCGCCGGATTTGAAGCAGGCAAAACTTGTGTAATAGCAAAAAACGGAATTAATCTTTTATCAAATACATTTTTTGCCGGAATAGGAATTGTTGTCTTTGATGATGTAACATTTGAAATTGATACATCAACATGGTTCACGTTATTTAATCAGCCTGCTAACGTTGAGGCTTTAGCTGTATTGATTGATTCAATTCCTGATGGTAAAATTGTAGCGATGGGAGTTTCTTCTGATGCGGCTAATAATATGTCCGCTCATTTAAGAAATGCTATTATATCTTTAGGCAGCACAAAAATTACTGAGCTGCAGTATAGAAGTTCCTGGGCTTTGATCGGTAAGAAAGGGGCTGTTCCCGGAGAAGTAATAGAAGAAGTTAGAGGCAGATATGATGGACTTATTTATATTGACACAACTTTTGTAATCCCTAAGAAAGAAGGCACACTTGAAACTGTTGAAATTGGTCCGTCATCTGATTGGCAATATGCAAACTTTGAACAAACAATACCATCTGGTTGTACAATCCAGCATTTTGTATATGGAATAAAATCTGACTTACAGATTGATTCTCTTGGCACCTTGAATTTAACAAATAACACTGCACCTCTTGATTTTATTAATCCCGAAGTTTATCCGAAAATAAAAATTAAATCTTACTTCAATGCAAATACTAAAGGAGTTTCACCGGAACTTTTATCACTTGGAATTGATTATACCGGCTTATCAGAAATTGGAACGAACTATCAGGTTATTGGAGTAAATAAAGATACAGTGCTTGCTGGCGAAAATGTTAATCTTACTTTTTGGATTTATAATATTGGTGAAGCTAAAGCAGATTCATTCGATGTAATAGTAAATGTATTTAACTCAAATAATAATTTAGATACAAGCTATAGATTTAATTCTGTTTCTATGTCTGCCGGTGGAAAGTTAAAGTTTGACGTTAGTTATACTCCTTATGGTTCAGATACAGATAAGAAATTTTTTGTTCTTATCGATCCGGATAACAGGGTAAAAGAATACTTCAAAGACAATAACTTCTTTACGAAATCATTCTATGTTCAAAGGGATATTGTTTCGCCAGCCGTTAAAATTACTTTTGATGATGCTGAAGTTATATATGGTGATTTCGTTTCTAACAAACCTGATATCAAGATTGCATTGAGTGATGATTCTCCCATCCCGATTACTGATACTTCAGCAGTAAAAATTTATCTTAATGAAATGCCGGTTTACTATGGAGTTACTCAGAATAATATTTCTTATTCTACAAGTCCGGACAATCCTAAATTTATTGCTAATTATAAACCTGAACTTGAAGATGGTGATTATTTACTAAGAATAGTTGGAAAGGATTTAAGCGGTAACATAGCAGATTCAGCTTCGAGTGAAGTATATTTTGTTGTTTCTTCTGAAACAAAACTTCATCAGGTTTATAACTATCCTAATCCGTTCTCTGAGGAAACTTATTTTACATTCAGGTTAAGCCAGATACCGCAGGAAATAAAAATTAAAATTTACACTATCGCAGGAAGATTGATAAAAGAGATAGTTCGTAATTCATCAGAATTAAATTATGACCTCAATAAAATATTATGGAATGGACGGGATGAAGACGGAGATATTATTGCAAATGGTACTTATATTTACAAAGTTTTTATAAAAAATCAGGATAAAGTAGAATCCGTTACTCAAAAGTTAGTTATTGTTAAGTAAAAATAATTTATTAAAGTATGGAGAAATATATGAAGTCAACATTGCTGTTATTTTTAATGATAATACTATCTGTTCAATCAAATGCTCAGTGGGATAATTATCCCAAACCAGATGAAGGTTTTATTAACAGCGGCTTAGGTATTACCTGGATTGATGGAAAACCTCATTACCGTATTGCATTCAGACCAGAGATTTCTTTTTCTGATTTTGGTATCGGCTTGGACCTTAATCTGGACTTTGATTCAGAAGGGAAGTTAAGAAAAGAAAATTTTAACGAAACATCGGATTATCTTAGTATTATCAGATATATAAGATATGGAATTAAGAACGATCCTGTTTTTATTAAAATCGGTGCGCTTGATTACTATACTTTAGGACATGGAAGCATTATGCAGCACTACAATAACAGTCCGACTTTTGATAACAGAAGAATTGGATTCGTTGCTGATATTGATTTCGGAAAGTTTGGCTTCGAATCAATTATGGGTTCGTTCTCTCCCGCAGGTGTATTTGGAATTAGAGGCTACATCAGACCTTTGCAGTTTACTTCCGCAGCAGATATTCCAATTATAGGTAATCTTGAAACTGGAGTCTCTTTCGTCTCGGATATGAACAAAGATGCAGGGATTATCAACGGCACATACAATAATTCATTGAAAAAGTTCGACATTACAGAAGATAAAGGCGCAATAAGTGTGATTGGATTTGATATTGGACTTCCATTGCTTAACTCAAGTGTTACAGATATTACCTTATACGCAGATTATTCAAAGATATCAGGGTTTGGCAGCGGAGTAGCAGCAGGTGTTATGTTTGATTTTAATCTCAGTACTCTTGTTAATGTTAATACAAAATTAGAAAGAAGATTTAATAACGGTAAGTATATTCCATCGTATTTTAATTCCTTACACGAAATAGAAAGATTTAAAGTTGATTCAGCAGCAGGAACATTTACAAGTAAAGCGCTTGCACTAAATAGTATAACTGAAAATCAAAATGGGTTTTACGGAAATTTACTGATAAGAATCTTAGGACTGTTTGATATTTATGGCGGCTATCAGCGTCTGGATAAAGAACCTAAAAGCGGTATTATGAACCTGAGAAGTGCTATTGAACCGGAAGGAGTTCCATTTGTTTTACGTGCTGGTTACGATAAAATAAATATTCAAAATGAAAAAGATCTCTTTACTCTTGATGATCGTTCTTATTTGTTTACAGAAGTGGGATACAAACCGGTTGAGTATTTACTTATATCCATTGTTTACAGTTGGACTTATACTCCAATCAGAGGCGGAGATGATAAGATAATTGGATTTGAACCACAAAAAAGAATAGAACCAAGAGTATCGTTTATTTATCCGTTTAAGTTTTAGATAGTTACTAAATTATTTTACAATTAATAAAGAGTCTTATCAACAAACTAATGGTATGACTCTTCATTTATATTTTTAACTTATTCAGATACTGTATTTGTGATTAAATGGTAGTAAAAAGCATTACGCTAAATATTATCAGGGTTCGATTAGTGTGATAATGTCGGATAAGCACTGATCAAACAGGCGGGATAGTTCTTTGCAGATTATTGTAAGTGAAGGTTAATTTCTGCAATAGCTAACACTAAATTAGAACATAAACAAATTATCATATTTATTATACCGGATGTATTATTTATCTCAACAGGAAAATTCAAGAATTAAATACAGTAAAAATCACATAATAAAAACAGTATGGTAGAAAAGATATTAACTTTTTGTAGAGTGTTATTCAAGAAACTGTTTTAATATCAAATAAGAATTACTTGGTTAATAAAAATTTTATGAAAGAATTATTAAAAAAATATTTTAGTGTAAAATGTTTTTTATTTGCGGCTGTAATTTCCTTAACATGCCTTCTTGCTGCCTGTAATACGGATAATGATAAAGACTTTGGTGCCTACTATAACGGTACATTTAATGATTTCGTAAATATTTTAAGTGAATCTGATACAGTTAATATTGTTCTGGAACAGCTTGGCAGTCATTTTCAAAAACAAAATGTTCCTTATACATTTGAAACAAATAATAATGATACTGTTAAGATAAAATTGTTTGTTTCTTTTGGCAGTTATAATCAACAGCCTGAACCTGTAAAGAATGTAAAACAGATATCTGATACATTTTATGTGTGGTATTCATTAGTTAGTAAAACCAGTAAAACAATAAACAAGAGCAGTACAATTACTGAAGTTAGTACATCACCGAAAGTAAGTTACGTTAGTGTGGATAGTCTGGTGATTGGTAAAACACCTGATCAGGTTATTCATTTTATTTCAAGACTTTTACACTAGAATATTGTCCATACCGGATAAATAATTTTTGGCTTTTAGAAATCAACTGAAGATAAAACTCCTCAGTTCATCAACAGAATGAAATAAATTATTGCTATTTAGTTTTTTTACTTCTTCTTCAGAATAACTATCCCAAATAACAGAAGCAATCGATACTCCGGCAGCCTTGGCGGCTTTAATGTCTGATGGCGCATCACCGACCATTAAAACTTCATCTGGTGATAAATTATATTGTTCTAAGAACTGTATTATTCCTTCAGGGTGTGGTTTATGATTAACAACATCATCTCCACTTACTATTAATCCAAAATAATCTGTTAATCCAAGTTCATCTAAAGTAATTAGAGCAGAAGTTCTTCCTTTGCCTGTGAAAACTCCAAGAATAATTTTGTTATTGAACAGATCTTCTATCAGCGTTTCAATCCCGGCATACGTACGTGCTATGTTGTGATTTTCTTTGTAGTACTGATAATATTCTTTTCTGGCAATGTCATATTCATCTTTGCACATTTCTTTAAGTATAACATCTTCAGTCGGTCCAAACAGAGCAATTATTTCTTCATCTGAAAAAGTTTTACCGAGATATTTTTTTGTTATATGATTGAATGAATCAAAAATAAGTTGATTGGTATATGTTAGTGTTCCATCAACATCAAATATAATTCCTTTAAAACGCGACTTCATATTATTCTATAATTTTTATTATACTAAGATTACCATCGATGCTTTTAACTGCTATCTGATTTTGGTTAAGTTGTGCCAGACCTGTTATTGGTGTAAATGTTGGTTCAATAATCTGCTTAATATTTTTGTTATCAGAGATTGTGTAAAGCGATCCATCAGATAATCCGATTATAATGCTGGATTCCGATTCTATAATCTCAAATGTAAAGATATCGGATTTATTTAATTCAATGTTGTAATCAGTTTTACCGTCTTTGGATGATATAGCAAAAAATTTACCCGAACTATTAAGAGAAAAAATATGTGATTTGGTTTTATTGATATATAATTTTTTAATATCAGTTTTAATATCAGCAGACCATATCTTTTTCCCCTGCAGCAAATCAAGTGCGATGATATTTCCTTCAGGTGATAAAACAAAAACTCCGGATGAATTAATCAACGGGAAATCATCAGCGATAATATCAGATGATTTTTGCACATATTTCCAGATTAACGCACCTGATTTTGCATTAACACAATAGACCGTGTAAGAAGCATCAATAAAAAATAATTTATCATTTTCATATACTGCTTTTGAAATAATCAGTTTGTCGGATAATTTTTTATTCCAGATTATTTCAAATGTAAAAGCATCATAAGAAAGTATATTTCCTTTTGCTGTTCCGAACACAACGCTTTTAATTGTTTTATCCAAATCAATTACTGATAAATCAGATGTTATATTTTCTCCGATGCCGGCAACCTGTATAACTTCACCATTGTTTGAATTTAGTGAATAAAGATCTCCGCCCACTGTTGCAGCAAGAAATAGATCTCTGTACTGGACAGGGTTGGTTTTTATATCACCGAATATTTCTGTAACAAATTTTTCTTTTCCGTTAAAATCTATCAGATAAACAAGTCCATTATCAATTGTTACATAGATACGGTTATCAGCTATATTCAATTTTGTTGTAGAAGTTGAACTGTAATCAATCTTTGTAATCACTTTAACGAAAGGACTAATATTCTTTGTATCTGCAATTTGTTTAGTTACAACTTTTAACTTATTCAGTGATTCTGAAAACTGAAGTTCAGTATTATCATTTTCAAAATATTTTTTTGTTACAAAGATCGAATCATTTTTATTTTCAATCAGGTGATAGATTGGTTTATTGTTTTTATCAATCCCGGGTAATCCGATTTCCAGAATGTAATCATTCTTAACAATAAATTTATTTTCTTCAGGATAAAGATGGATAATTTTATTATTTCCGGTTTCTTTAATAAGTGCAGTTTTATTAATTATTCTGCTTAATGGTAAATTTGAAATAGAGTATATGAACTCTCCTTTATACAATTTACTTTCATCTTTTATAAGATTAAGCGTTTCAATATTGATATATCCGATATTCTTAATAAATGGGATAACAGAATTGTAACCGAGTAAAATGCTGCTCTGACCCTTAATAAAAAAAAATTGTTCATCCATTTCCTGATTGATAAAATATGGACTAATAATATTGTTAGAGTAATCGTTGTAGCCGGGAATTATTTTTATAGTAAGATTATTGTCAATTATAAATGACTGAAGCTGTCTTAAGTCTTCTAAAGAATTTGCTGATGTTACCTCACCTAAAACTAATATGCCATCAATACTGGTTTCTTTTTTCAGTAAGGTTGTAAGATATTCAATTTTATATCGGTCAGATTTTCCATAGTGTGCTATGTTTGAAACAATAGCAAACTTTTTATTCTGGCATAATATTGGCGAAACAAAAGCATTAAAGAATGCAACAATGACTATTACTAATATTATTCTGATTTTATTCATACACTTTTTTTATTCGATTAAATACTATTGCTAATAGTTTCAGAAATTGATTCTTTTTTTTATAATTGAGCATCATCTTTATAAAAATAACTAAACGCAAAACTAATTAACTATTATTAACAAATCGAGGTATGTACTATGACAAAATATATAACTTTATTTCTACTTTCTTTCGTTTTCACCTTTATTTCAGTAACATCTTTTGCACAAGATGGACAGATGAAATCACAAGAGTACACAGGTACTGAAATAGAAAAACAGTTTCCTTCCTCAAATATAATTGATATTTCTGAAATTGCCCGGCTTGAAAATGAACTGAAAGAAGCAATTGAAACCGGTAATCAGAATAGAGAAAATCTTTTAAGAACTAGATTAAATGAGTTTTATAAAGATCAGATATCTAAACCAAATTCTGATGACCGTGACTATCCATTAGAAGAATCCAAAGGTGCATTCTTTCAACCAGAGTGGCTTGATAACGATGTTCTGGTTTATAACGGAGATATAGGTCAAACAGGTTCCGACCACAGAAGAATAGATTTAAAAACTGGTGAAGATGGTAGACTTTATGCTGCTTTTATTAGAAGACCAGCAACAGGATTGAATGGATATATTCAAATTGTAAAATCTACAGATGGTGGACAAAGTTGGAGTACTGTCTCAAGTATTTCGAGTTCAACAAGATATTTCGGGCAAGTCTCAATATTAGTCGAAAATAGAATTAGTAATCCGGATTCATCAACAATTTTGGTATTCTATTCAAGATCAGAAAATTCTAATTTTGATAATGCTAACATTGGATTTGTTTCCGTACGTAGTGACGGTGCTAATTGGACTGGCGGAAGTGCTATTCTAAGTCCCGCAGCAGGCAACAAGTTACTGTATCCTTCTGCTGTAAGTGATGGACAATATTGGACGAGTGCAACATATTTTGGAGTTGTTTGTGGCGAGTATTCTAACAGTGATTCAAAAAGTCAATCATTAGTTATTGGCAAAACTATTAATTGGGGTTCAAACTTTACATCTGTGAATATTATTGACAATTATCCGAATTGGAGTGATTTTTTTCCTGTAGCTGCCTTTAAGAAAGGTTCTCCGGATTCCCTATATATTGCAGTAGAGAGAAGATTTCCAAGTATAAAATCACAATTAAGAGTTGTTGCAACTCCTTGGACTTTATCAACGGGATTTAATCGTTACACACTTACAACTGGAACTGACAATGAATATTTGAAGCCAAGCATTACAATTGCTCAAAATTCTGGTTCACTACCTAAGACAGCAGTAATAGCCGTTATCGAAAATAATGTTGCTAGATACATATATAGTAATAATGGAGGGAATAGTTGGTCAAGTTATAATGCTTTAGGGACTGCATCTGAGAATAATATAAAATTCGTTGCGATTTCATCTGACAGTAATTCAACATCAAGTGATTATGTTATTGGTGCTTACCAAATGGGCGGTGGAGATACAATTGTAGTTAGAAGAGGTCGACCAGGTAGTTTAGGTACAAGAAATTACCAAGTAAATCAATTTGCCTCTTCAATTTTTAATGCACCTGTTGTTGCAGTTTATAATCCATCAGGTACAAAATCTTCAGCATTACTTTATACTGGTTTAGTATCAAATTATACAAGTAATGTTTATTTTGATGGCGAACATCTGGTTAGCAGTGTTTCAGAATTACCAGGAGTAGCAGCAGATTATTCGTTGGAACAAAACTATCCGAATCCCTTTAACCCGAGTACTGCTATCAGATTCAGTATTCCAGAGCAAACAAATGTCAGCCTTAAAATATTCAACAGTATCGGACAGGAAGTTGCTGCATTGATAAATGGAGAGATGACTGCTGGTAATCATGAAGTTAATTTTAACGCAAGCAAATTATCAAGCGGAATTTATTTTTACAGGATTGAAACACCGGCTTTCACATCTACCAAAAAAATGATCCTTATCAAGTAATTTTTATAATTAGGATTATAAATAAAGGACGGTTTAGTACCGTCCTTTTTATTTTTAAAGCATAGATAAATTCTTGTAAAAAAAATGCAACATTTATAAGTTTGTCAGCGTCTAATCAAAAATAAATTCAAGATTAAAATAATAAACAAATAATGAGGTAATCATTTGGATATTGTTGCATTAAATGAAAAGATAAAGCAGGAAAGTGCATTTATTGATTTACTGATGAGTGAAATCAGTAAAGTAATAGTAGGACAAAAAGCTATGGTTGAAAGACTTGTTATCGGGCTTTTAGGTAATGGGCATGTTTTACTGGAAGGAGTACCTGGTCTTGCTAAAACTTTAGCGATTAAAACTCTTGCACAAGCAATGAAAGCTAAGTTTCAGAGAATTCAGTTTACACCTGATCTTCTGCCTGCCGACTTAATCGGAACCCAGATTTATAATCAACGTGATGGAAATTTTTTAATTCGTAAAGGTCCAATCTTTTCTAATTTTATTCTTGCTGATGAAATTAACCGTGCACCTGCAAAAGTTCAAAGCGCTCTTCTTGAAGCGATGCAGGAAAGACAGGTAACAATCGGTGAAACTACTTTTAAATTAGACGAACCATTTTTAGTGCTTGCAACACAAAATCCAATCGAGCAGGAAGGAACTTATCCCTTACCTGAAGCACAGGTTGACAGATTTATGCTTAAAATAAAAATTTCATATCCCGAAAGAGCAGAAGAGCTTTCTATTATGCGTCAGAATATGGGAATGATTGAAACAGTTATAAATCCAGTCATCTCTCCTGATGAAATTCTGAAAGCAAGACACGTGCTTAACGAAGTTTATCTTGATGAAAAAATTGAGAAATATATACTTGATATTGTTTTTGCTACACGAAATCCCAAACAATTTGGATTAAATAACCTTTCAGATCTGATTAGTTACGGAGCATCGCCCCGGGCTACAATTAATCTGGCAATTGGTGCTAAAGCAATGGCATTTATAAAAAGAAGAGGTTATGTTATTCCAGAAGATGTCAGAGCAATTTGTTTTGATGTTCTTAGACATCGTATTGCTGTTACTTATGAAGCTGAAGCTGAAGAAATTACAAGTGAAAATGTAATTCAGGATATTCTGAATAAGATTATTGTCCCCTAAATAATCAAGCTATTACTTCTCTTTTTTTGAATTGAAGGTAATTGATTATTTAACTGAAATTATTTTTAAAGAGTTTTTAAAGATCATTAATGCTTACTAAAGATTTAGTAAAACAAGTCAGACAAATCGAGATAAGAACCAAAGGGCTGGTCAATCAGGTTTTTTCAGGTGAATATCATTCTGTTTTCAAAGGGCGTGGAATGGAATTTTCTGAAGTCCGCGAATATCAGTTTGGTGATGATATAAGAAATATCGATTGGAATGTTACTGCTCGGTTTGGTCATCCATACATTAAAATATTTGAGGAAGAACGAGAACTAACCGTTATTCTTATGGTTGATCTTAGCGGCTCGTTAATGTTTGGGTCTGTTAGTAAAACTAAACAACAAATTGCAGCGGAACTTAGCGCTATTCTTGCCTTTTCTGCATTAAAGAACAATGATAAAGTCGGTTTGATTTTATTTACAGATAAAATCGAAAAATTTGTACCTCCGAGAAAAGGAAGAATACATGTTTTAAGAATTATTCGTGAAGTGCTGTCATTTGAACCTGAAGGTAAATCAACCAACCTTCGCGGTGCGCTTGAATTTATGCACAATGCAATAAAGAAAAAATCAATTGCTTTTCTTATATCTGATTTTATTGATGAAGGGTATGAAAAAATTCTAAGAATTGTCGGGCGAAAACATGATCTGATAGGTGTAGTACTTGATGATAAAAGAGAAAAGGAAATTCCTAATATCGGCATGATAAAACTTACAGATTCGGAAACCGGTGCTGAAAGATGGATTGATACAAGCTCAGGAAAAGTAAGAGAAAAAATTTCAGGTGTACGCAAAGAAAATGAAAGGATAAGAAATTCTGTTTTTGTTAAAAGCGGTTTGGATAAAATTGAAGTAACAACCGGTTCAAATTACATACAGCCGTTGGTTCAGTTTTTCAGAAGGCGTGCGAGAAAATGGTAAATAAAATTTCATTAATCTTTTTATTTATAATTCTAACATATACTTCGTTTGCTCAGAAGATTACAGCAGAAGCTTCAACTGATTCAAGTGATTATCTCATCGGAGATCATATAAAATATTCACTTATAATCACAATGGATAAGGATATTCATATTATAAATCCTTTTTTCCGCGACACACTAAAAAATATTAATGTATTATCTATTGATGGACCAATCGTGGAAGAATCAGAGACTCAAAGAACTGTTAAGTATTTATCTATTCTTTCAATGTTTGATTCTGCAGTTGTAACTATTCCTCCAATTAAAATTGAATATCGTACCAAAGGCGATACGACACTAAAAAATATTGAGTCAAATCCTGTTAGTTTCAATGTACACAGACTAGATGTAAAAGTTGAAGAAGATATTAAAGATATTAAACCGCCTATAAGATTATTTAATTATTTCTTCCTTCTTTATTTATTTATCGGATCGATAATATTGTCATTATTAGTTTATTACTTTATCTGGCGTAAATATTTCAGGAAAAAAGAAGAGACAAAAGTTGATAAAGCGGAAGAAAAAATTCCTGCTCATCAATTAGCATTAAAAAAGTTGGAGCAGCTTGAAAAAGAACAACTGTGGCAGAATGGATTCATTAAAGATTATCACTCAAGAATTACTGAAATTATACGCTGGTATTTTGAAAAACAATTTGGTTTACCGGCACTTGAAAAAACTACAACAGAATCTTTAGTTCTGCTTAAACGCCACCCTAAAGGAACAAAGGTATCCGACATAACAGAGCAGTTTTTGAATAATGCAGACCTTGTAAAGTTTGCTAAATATATTCCGATGGAAAAAGTTAATATTGAAATGATGGAACAGGCTAAAGCAATTATAAACAGAACAGCAGTAATAGAACAGACTGAAAATATGGAGAAAGAAAATGTTTACTAATGTAACGTTCGCTTACTCCTGGGTTTTATATTCCTTACTTATTATACCTTTGCTTATCTTTTGGTATTACTGGAAGGGAAGAAAAAAAACATCTGCCATATCCTATTCTTCTGTTAAGATATTTAATTATGTTCCCTCAACTTTGCGGGTAAGGTTGAGACATTTGCCTTTTATCCTAAGAATGGCAGCACTGGCAGTTTTAATTATTGCTCTTGCAAGACCGCAAAACTTTTCAGCCGGACAAAGTGTTAATGCTGAAGGTATTGATATCTCCATTGTACTCGATATTTCCGGAAGTATGCTTGCTGAAGATTTTAAACCCAACAGATTGGATGCTGCTAAAAAAGTGATTGACACTTTTATTCAGGGAAGAACAAATGACAGAATAGGATTGGTAATATTTTCAAGAGAAGCTTTTACACAATGTCCTTTAACAATTGATTATTCAGTACTCAGAAATCTTTTAAGTGATATTAAAACCGGAATGATTGAAGATGGAACTGCAATTGGAAATGGAATCGCAAATGGAATTAATAGACTTAAAGACAGTGATGCTAAAAGCAAAGTTTTGATTCTTCTAACGGACGGTGTAAATAATGCCGGTGAAGTTGATCCCATCTCAGCAGCGGAAATTGCAGCTACATTCGGTATAAGGATTTATACTATTGGTGTTGGTACACGTGGTGAAGCTCCGTATCCGGTACAGACCCCATTCGGTACAAGATATCAAATGGTACCGGTTGAGATTGATGAAGTTATCTTAAAAAAGATTGCTGATATTACCGGTGGTGCATATTTCAGAGCAACAAACAACAGAACCTTGCAGGATATTTACGATAGAATAGATAAGATGGAGAAAACAAAAATTGAAATTACATCTTTCAAAAATGCTCAAGAGCTATTTGCTCCTTGGCTGTTAATTGGTTTCGGGCTGATTTTGGTTGAACTGTTTACTTCAAAAACAATTTTAAGGAAACTGCCGTAGTGTTTAGATTTGATAACCCTGAATATTTAATTGCCTTGTGGCTGATTCCTGCTTTGATATTGCTTTATATTTTATTTAACAGGAATAGAAAAAGATTATTGGAAAAGTTTGCTGATAAAGAAATTCATAAAGTTATTTTTTATTCGTACAGCAGTACAAAATCAAAACTTAAATTTGCAATATTACTTGTAGTATTATCTTTGCTGATTATCGCTTTTGCTAAACCGCAGGTTGGAACTAAGATGACTGAAGTAAAACAAACCGGAATTGATGTTTATATTTTGCTTGATGTTTCAAGAAGTATGGCTGCAGAAGATATCAAACCAAACAGATTGGAAAAGGCTAAATATCAGATTTCAAATCTGATTCAGAAACTTAGAGGCGATAGAATAGGATTGATTGTTTTTTCGGGTGAAGCATATATACAATTTCCTTTGACGACTGATTATTCGGCTGCAAATCTTTTTTTATCTGCTGTGGATTTTAATTCAGTACCGCAGCCGGGCACTGCAATTGCTTCAGCAATAACGCTGGCAGTTCAGGCGTTTGATTCGGCAGCAACTGATAAAGCAATAATTATTATTACTGATGGAGAAGATCACGAAGGTAATATAGATGATGCCGTTGAAAAAGCTGCAAAGAGAGAAATAAAGATTTATACAATTGGATTAGGCTCACCTGATGGTCTTCCAATCCCCATTTATGACAATCGAGGAAATCAGACAGGTTTTAAAAAAGATAATTCAGGACAAACAGTATTAACCAGACTCAATGAAAGTATATTGAAAGAAATTGCTGATAAAGGCAATGGTAAATATTATCGCGGTAATAATTATGAAGATTATCTTGACAAAATTTACAGTGATCTATCTGCACTTGAACAAGCTGAGTTTGGTGTAAAAAAAGTTACTGATTACGAGGACAGATTTTATTACTTTTTAATACCGGCTGTTTTACTTTTAATAATTGAATTATTTATAACAGATATCAGGTCACCGTTCTTTACCAGACTAAATAAGAAACTCGGAATAGAGACTGAATGAGTATGAATATTATGAGCACAAAAATAATTTTAGTTCTGTTTTTATTGTTTAGCTTTTATGGATTTTCGCAATCAAACAGAAGTACTCTTAACAAGGGCGTGGATAAATATGAAGAAAAAAAGTTTAATGATGCGGAAATAGATTTCAGAAAAGTTGTTGAAAATTCTCCTAAAAGTTACGAAGCGAATTTTAATCTAGGTGATGCCTATTACAAACAGGAAAAATATGAAGATGCAATCAAGTCTTTTCAAAGTGCTTTGGAAGTAGCAAAAGATAATGACAGAAAAGCAAAAGTTTATCATAACATCGGCAACTCGTTGTTAAAAAATAATAAGATTGAACAGAGTATCGAAGCGTACAAAAATGCCCTAAAATATAATCCGGATGACAGTGATACAAAATATAATTTATCCTATGCGTTAGAATTGCTAAAAAATCAGAATAAAGATCAGCAAAACAAAAACGACAAAGACAATAAAGACAAGAACAAACAGGATCAGCAGCAGCAGCAAAATCAAAGTCAGGAGCAGAAGGATAACGCTCAGAATAAACAGGATCAGCAGCAGCCGAAGGAAGAAAAGATCTCTAAAGAAGAAGCTCAGAGGATTCTTGACGCCTTAAAGAACAGTGAAAAAGATCTTCAAAAACAGTTAAGAAAAAAATCCGGACGAATTAAAAAAACAGATAAAGACTGGTGATGTTAGTCAGGTTATTACTTCCGGTATTTATTTTTCTTTTTCATATCAGCATTGCCCAAACTTTTACAGCAACTGTAGATAATAATACCGTAGCAGAAAATGAACGCTTTCAACTTAATTTTATCTTTGAGGGTAAAGAATTAAATGCACTTAAAAATTTTAATCCTCCTTCATTTAATAATTTTAAGGTGCTTTCGGGTCCTAATCAATCCACAAGTATGCAGATAATAAATGGTGTTTCATCTTCATCACTTACACTTTCTTATATTCTGCTTTCAAACACAATCGGTACATACAATATTGGAAGTGCATCAATTCAATATGATGGGCAGACATTTAATACTAATCCAATTAAAATTACTGTTGTTAAGGGTTCAGTTAAACCTAAAGATGAAAAACAATCAGGAGTTTCAGATCAAGAGATAGCAGAAAACTTATTTATTAAAGCTTCAATTGATAAGAGCAGAGCATATCTGGGCGAACAAATTACAGTTACTTATAAGTTATATACAAGATTGACAATCGCAGCACAGATGTCTGTTGATAAGCTTCCGCAATATCAGGGATTCTGGGCTGAGGAGCTGGAGACTGCACGTAACATTACATTTAATACTGAAGTTATTGATGGCAAACAGTATAAAGTCGGATTGCTTAAAAGAGTAGCATTGTTTCCTAACCAAACCGGTAAATTAGAAGTAACTCCGCTTGAGCTGACTATACCAATTCAGATTCAAAAGAAAAAAAATCCTCAAAATATTTGGGATGATTTTTTTGGTGATCCATTTGGAAGATCAGAAATAGTACAATATCCGGCTAAATCCAACACACTTAAAATTGATATTATACCTTTGCCCCAGAACAATAAACCTGATTCCTTCAGAGGTGCAGTAGGAGATTACAATTTTTCAGCTTCTATTGATAAACGGAAAACAAAAACCAACGAGCCGGTAACTTTAAAACTTGAGATAACCGGATCAGGAAATATTAAACTGCTTGAACTGCCTCCATTTGAACTGCCAAACGGAGTTGAAAAATATGATCCAAAGATAAATGAGCAAATAAGAAGAACAGGAACAATAAGCGGAAGTAAAACAGCAGAGTATCTGTTGATTCCAAGAATAGCAGGAGTAAGAGAGATACCAGAGATTGAGTTTTCTTATTTTAATCCCGAATTAAAATCATATAGATCAATTAAATCACAAAAATTTGTTCTGGAAATTGAGCAGGGCAGCGTTACTGCTGATGTTTATACTGATAAGCAATCAGTAAAGCAATTAGATAGTGATATAAGATTTATTAAAACTGATTTTAATGATATTAAAATTAAATCAGAATTATTATTACTGCAGCCGGGCTTTTGGATTGCGGGAATTGTTCCGTTGTTTATTGCGGGCGGATTGATTTACTGGAAACGAAAACAAGATAAGCTTTACGGTAATACTAAATTGCTTCAGTATTCTAAGGCAGAAAAAGTTGCAAGAAAAAGATTTAAGAATGCAAAAAAACTTTTAGAACAAAATAATGTTGAAGCTTTTTATTCAGAAATATCACAGGCACTTTTTGGATATCTTGAAGATAAATTTCAAATATCAAAATCTGAATTTACACTTGATAGAGCTGTTGACGAGTTACTGAAAAGAAATGTCAATCCTGAACTTGTACGAAAGATGAGAGTTAATGCAGAGAAATGTGAATTCATAAGATTTGCACCTAATACCAATCCCACACAAGCAATGAATGAAATGTTTAACTCGTTTTCTGATGTTGTTATTGATATTGAAAGATATATTTCAAAATGAAAAATACTTTGATCAAAATATCTTTATTAATAATTGTTCTTTATTGTACGGCATTTCCAAATCCTGAATCAATAATGAGAACTGCTAATGAGTACTATAAAAACAATCGTTATCAACTTGCAGTTGATGAGTATAATAAATTAATTGATGATGGCTACTCAGGTGTTTCATTATATTATAACCTGGGCAATACTTATTACAGAATCGGTCAGGTTGGATATGCAATTCTTTACTATGAAAAAGCTTTAGCAATTTCACCCGGTGATGAAGATGTGCTTCATAACCTTGAGCTTGCAAAGCAGCATCTTAAAGACAAAGTGGATACACTTCCGCCTTTCTTTATTTTTAATTTATGGGAGGGTCTGCTTGCATTCTTTTCAGTAACAGGGTGGACGGTTTTAGTTTATATTTTTTTCGTTCTGTTTTTAACAACAATTGTATTATACTTTTTTTCTAAAAGTATTAATCAGCAAAGAACTGCTGTATTTTCTGCTATTGGAATATTTATTGTCTTATGCTTAACAATTCTTTTACTTGCTGTTAAAATGAATAAAGAATTTAATATCAAATATGGAATAGTAGTAAATAAAGTGGTGTTAGTTAAATCTGCTCCGGATCAATCATCAAAAGATGAATTTCAAATTCACGAAGGGTTAAAAGTTAAAGTGGAAGATAAAGTTGATGACTGGATAAAGATAAGATTAGATGATGGGAAGATCGGGTGGGTTAATAAATTTACAATCGGAGTTATTTAGTTAAACGAATAAATTACTATTTGATATTAAAGAGGCTGTTCAAAATGGACAGCCTCTTTTTTTTAAATCAGATTCCAAAAAGCACAGTTAATTTAAACTCAATGGCATTGATTGATCGTGAATCAGAAATTATATGTGCAGTACTGCCGAGTAAAGCAGCGGGATCTTTATCATCGTTTATGAAAGTGTAAGATTCAAGTCTTTGATTCTTTGTTGGATCACCATCGAACTTCTTTCCAGCAAGATTCATTAAATGATATTGAATGTTTAAATCAAGTTTTAATCCGCCAAGACTGAACAAAATACCTCCGCCTCCGCCGATTCCGATTCTGCTTGCGGATTCAATATTTTTTTCATCGCTCGGTAATCCATTTGGTGCACTTTTAAATTGAACCGTACCACTGAATGTATTTAAAGATAAAAATGCATCAAAGTATGGTGTTATTGGTGAAAGTGGTATGTCAAATTTAAATTCCGGACCAAGTCTAAGCGAAAGAATTTTGTTTTTAACATCAACACTGCTATTGTTATTTCCTGCTATAATTTCACCATCACCTGAAAAAGTTGAATAACCGATTTCTCCAAATGCATTGATAAATAATAACCCAAGTCGAACCTTACCGTGAAAATTGTATCCGGAACTCATTCCGTATTTTGTACCGTTATAAAAATCTACGGCAGTTCCTCCATAATCACCTGAAGGAAGAGAATAACCGGCACCAGCTCCAATCTGAAAAGTAATCTGAGCATTTATTTGATTCGGGATAAGAGAAAAAAACAAGACAGCAAATAAAAAAGGAATAAATAGATTTTTCATTTTACAACTCTCTCAAAATTATTACGGTTAAACATAAGAAAAAAAATCTTCATATTTAACAATACCGATAATTCTTTTCACCAAACCAACCCGTTAAGTTATGATATGAATTAGAAAGAAAATTTATTCTGACTCCTGTCTTCTGACTCCTGAGTTCTGACTCCTGACTCCTGAGTTCTGTCTCCTGACTTCTGTCTCCTTTCTCCTTTGTGCCAATCTTGGTAAAGCTAAGACAGATAATCATTTCGAAATAATAGGACTGTTAAAGGTTTAATAATTTCAATCCGGATGTTTACCAATTTAATTGAGTCAGTAGGCTGGACTTTCAGAATGATAAATTTTTTTAGTGTAGACTTAGGTTATTGTCAATCATTTTTTTATTTTCCATTGTAATTTTTGAGATGATTGTGAATAGTTAATCATAATTTGTTGACTATTAGAAATTATACCCCTTCATAAATCCATTGTAGTATCCGGGGTGATGAGTAGATGGATGATCTAATGAACAAACACTTTTTTCGGAGGTTCTGTGAGATTAGTGTTGCATTTAGATGTTAGTTTAAACAGTGCAATACCATTAAACTATAATTATCAGTTAAGTTCAGCGATATATAATTTACTTCGACTTGGTTCGCCTGAATTTTCACAATTCCTGCATAATACCGGGTATAAGATAGATGGGAAAAAGTTTAAACTATTTACTTTTGCCCTCTGTTTTGAGAAAACTGAGATATTGGAAAATCATCTTATCCTTAAATCTTCAAAGAGCACGCTTTATATTTCTTCACCACTGATTGATTCATTTATCAAGAACTTTGTTATTGGCACTTTTGAAAATAAAGCAATCCAAATTACTGATAAACAAAATACAGTTGATATGAGAATTCTAACAGCAGAAATTCTGCCTGAGCCGGTCTTTACAAATAAGATGAAATTTATTTTACTATCTCCTATGGTATTATCAACTGTAAAACAGTATGATGGAAAAATGAAAACATATTACCTGCGACCAGATGATTCAGATGAGATTAATAGAGTATTGACAAAAAATCTATTAAATAAAAAGGGGCTACTAAGCCGGAATCAAGTGATGGATGAATATTGTAAAATCCAATGGGACCAAGATTATCTGAATAAAAATAAAAGAATAACAAAAAAGATTACGATTAACGAACAGGGTAAATTTCCTATCGATGTAATTGGAATACAAGCACCATTTTTAATTGAAGGTGATCCGGAATTAATAAAGACTGGGTATGAATGCGGATTTGGTGAAAAAAATAGTATGGGTTTTGGAATGGGTGAAGTAATTAAAAATTAAAATTAAGTATTAAAACGTTGCCGGAACATTGTGATTGTTGAAAACATATTTTTAATAAAATAAGTTTGAATTAAAAGGAAGAAAAAATAATGACGCAAGAAGAAAAAACAATAATACTCGGTGAACTTTTCGTGATATTAGTAACTATGAGCTTAGGAGTATAATATGAATACCAGACTAAGTGAATATCAAATAAATTATTTGGGGGCATTAATGCACGATTTCGGAAAACTTATATGGCGTGCACAAAGAATAAAGACTGGTGATGATCATGAATCTCTAGGTTCACAATTTATCAGAGAATATTTAGGTAAAGTAGATTGTCTTAAAGATGACATTGAGGAAATAATTAAAGCAGCTAATCGAGAAAGTGGGAAGATTCATAAAGCTGATACTACAGCAGCTCAAGAAAGAGAAGATAGTTTAGACAAAGCACCGAGGAGATATTTAGAAGCTATTACTAATAGAGTTGAATTCGAAAGCCCATTTAAAAATAATATGAGTGGTAGTTATTGGTTCTATAAACCAAGTATCTTATCAGTATTAAAAGAAGATAATTTTCCAATTAATACCAATGCAAAGCTTAACGATTATAAACATAATGAATCAGAATACATTGAATATCACAATAATCTTCTGAGCGAATTTAAGGAAGAATTAAAACTTCTCTATAATGAAAATAACTTTAATGCTTTTATCTCTACTTTTTATTATTTATTAGAAAAATATACTTCAAAGGTCTTATCTGCGGGATACTTATCACATCCCGATATTTCACTTTTTGACCATTCTAGAATTACTGCAGCTCTAAGCACTTGTTTTCTAACAGGTGATTCAAATATAGAATGCTTACTAATAAAAGGAGATATATCTGGTATTCAAAATTATATTTATAGCGGAATAAGGGAGATGTCAGATATTGCTAAAAGACTTCGCGGCCGATCATTTACAATCCAGCTTTTAACAGAGGTTATATCAAGTCTGTTTCTAGAACAATTGAATTTGTTTAATGCCAATTTAATTTACAACGGTGGAGGGCATTTCTTAATGTTAGCTCCAAACAACAACTCAATTAAAGATGCATTACAAAAAATGGATAATAAGATCAATGAATTTCTGTCGAATGAATATGTAGGCAGGGTTTCACTTATTATAGAAAAAGTAGAATGCAGTGGTGAAGAGTTTATTAATGAATTTAGAAATATATATTTACAACTTGACAATAAACTGAACGAAAGAAAAAGGAATAAAAATAGAAATCAATTAATAGAACTTTTCTCAAATACAATTGAAGCTAAAACTTATAGAGAGAAAGAAATAGAAATTGAAAGAGTGGAAAAACTTGTTGGAACAATTATACCTAAAGTAAAATATTTAGTATCAACAAAAAATAAAATGGAAAGAAAAGAGGGAAGCAAGTATGCAGTTGTGTCTTTTAATGGATTAGAAACCTATGTTTATTTATGTAACGAACAAACGGAGATAGAAGAAATAATATCCAATATTGATAAGATGAGTGATGTAAAGATTGTTTCGATAAACAACACAGATTTTCTTAGTGATTTTAAAAGAGCAGTTTTTAGTAACATAGCAAAAGGTTTTAGGTTTATTGGAAACAATATACCTCTTGGAGAATATCAGCAGCCAAAGTCATTTGAAGATTTAGCAGAAGAGTATTCCAAAAACTATCCTTTGCTGGGTATTATGCGTATGGATGTAGATAATCTCGGTGCAGTTTTTTCTTTTGGATTAAGAGAGCTAAGTGACAATGAGAAAAAATATACACCTTCTAGGGTAGCCAATTTGTCAAGAGAACTTAACTGGTTTTTTACCGGCTATATAAATGAAGTTGCAAAAGAATTTAATATTTATATCGCTTATTCTGGCGGAGACGATCTATTTGTTGTTGGTAATTGGTATCAATTAGTAAAATTCGCCAATAAACTTCGAAAAGAATTAAATGAATTTGTTTGTAGAAATGAACATCTTTCTGCATCAGCAGGTATCATTTTTACTAAACCAAATTTCCCAATTTCTCAATCGGCTATATTAGCAGGGGAACAGGAGAAAATTGCTAAAAATACTTCACCTAATAGACTTGAGAAGAACAAAGTTGGTGTTTTAGATATTCAGTTAACTTGGGAAGAATTTGATGACTTTATTGAATATGCAGATGAATTGATTGAATTTCTTGAAACTGATGAAGGTAAGAAAATTATTCCGAGAAGTTTTCTGTATAATTTATACAGCCTAACAAGTAGTGTCTTTGATTCTAAGGGAAGGGCTAACTTAAAAAAGCTGAGTAAAGCAAAGAGCACACTTCATTATTTATTTGCAAGAAGAAAAGTTAACGCTGACTACATCGAGCAAAAAAGCAAACTCAAATCAAATGTTAATGATCTTTTGTATAAGCTTGCAGTTAAACTTTTACTTAGTGAAGACAAAGAAAAAGAATTTAATAAGATAAAATTTCCATTAACTTTAGCATTATATAAAACAAGGAGGTAATTATGGACCTTTCAAATGCAACACCGCTGCAAATAGAAAAGTATTATGCTGATAAGAACAGAGACTATTATAAAAAGTTCACTACAAATCAGCTTAGAAATTTTTTCTCTGAAATAGTGTCTTTAAGAACATTTTACAGAGCTAATCCGAAAGATAAAAGTAAGATTGAGTTAAGGTTGAGAAAATTAAAGGCAATGTTGTTGTACGCTGAAGGCAGGCAGACTGGCAAGTCAGACTTGAAAGATTTTAGAGTAGATGTTTTTAAAATAATCGACTCTGTGCTTAGTCAAAATGGTGAATTCAATAAAAAACTTGAATTATTCTTTGATATTATGGAAGGTTTTGTAGCCTACCATAAGTTCTATGAAGAAGGCAAAAATTTATAAAGGAGAAATAAAATGAATAATAATAATTCTTTTTTGGGCAATATTATTTTAAGAGGGAAACTAAAAACTCTAACTCCACTTCATATCGGCGGCTCTAAAGATAAGTTCGAAATTGGAGGCGTTGATAATCCGGTTATTAAAGATCCCGTTACAAACTATCCTTATATCCCGGGTTCATCGTTGAAAGGGAAGCTGAGAATGCTGCTTGAATTTGCTGAAGGTGTTGTGAATGAAAGTAATAAGAAAAAAGGTGAATATCCTCCAAGCAGTGATTCAATAATTACTTCTCTATTTGGTGATAGTGCAGATAATAGCTCCAATGGACCGACAAGATTAATCGTTCGGGATGCATATCCCGACAAAGAAACAACTTTAAAATGGGAAAAAATAAACTCAGAAACACTTTACACTGAATACAAAGCTGAGAATACTATTGACAGAATGACTTCAGCTGCAAATCCTCGATTTATGGAGAGAGTTCATAAAGATTCTAAATTCGATGTTGAGTTTGTTCTGCAGGTTTTTTCGATGGATAGTGATAATGGGAAAAGTAATTTTGAAAAGTTGATTAAATCTATTCGCTTATTAGAGGATTCAACACTTGGTGGTGGCGGAAGTCGTGGCAGCGGTAAAGTTGGATTTTGTTTTTATGAACCATACTTCGTAAGTGTTAATGATTATCAAAACGGTAATGGTAATTTCAAAAAAATATTTGGAGAAAATGTATCACCAGAAATTTCAACAAAAGAAATAAAATTCGAATCTTTGAAAAAATAAAGTAGATAACGGAAATTAAAATGAAAATAGTAAGAATATATCCTAAAACTAATTTCCACACATTTCTGAACTCTGATACTCTATGGGGAAATATAGTTTATGCTTATAGAATGCTTTATGGGGTAGATAAAACATCTGAGCTTATCAAAGAGTATTCTTCGACTGAAATTCCATTTAAAGTTTCATCTATTTTCCCATTCACATTTAGCAATAGTGAAAAAGAGAAAATCACTTACTATTTGCCAAAACCAATAACTGGTTTTAATATTCGCAATGCTAAAGATCCCGAAGAGATGACTTTTATGAAGGATTTTAAGAAGATTAGATATGTTGATAAAAAATTATTTGAGGGTTACTTGAACTGTGAAATTGATGATAACATTTTATTAGAGAGATTTTTAAGTTGGCAAAAGGAAGAAAGCAAAAAAGAAAATGAGAGAAACGAAGAGGTAATAAAAAATACAAGGTTTGGCTACAAGCAAAGTTTAAGCCCTTCTTTCTTTTTACACAATTCTATCGATAGAATGAGCGGATCAACTTTGCAAATAGATGGGAAAGGGCAACTATATTGGGAAGAGGAGTTTAACGGTTTCGGGAATAAATTATCATTAAATCAAAATATAATAGAAGGTATTTATTTCTTAGCAGATGGATCTGATGTTTCATTAATTGAAGGACCACTTAGATTACTTTCACATATTGGGATTGGTGGTAACAAATCAATTGGTAAAGGCAGCTTTGATTTTGTTATCGAGGATTTTAGTTTTTCAGTGCCAACAAACCATAATTCTTTTGTATCTCTCTCACTGTTTCAACCTTCACAAGGGGAGATTGAACTATTCAGAAATAACTCTGTGAATTTATTCTATGACTTAACAACACGAATTGGAAAAGTTGGAAAGGATTTTAATTTAGAGTTTAATGAGAAAAATCCAGTAATATGCTTTACTGAAGGATCGTCATTCTACATAAATGAAACACTCAAAGGTCAATTAGTACCAACTGCAAAATTTGGTGATGAACAAGATATTTATAGCAGTTATTTGTTCTTTGGAATAAAAGCTAATCTGAGGTTGCAATGAAGGTTAAAATAAAAACTCTAACGCCGATTCATATTGGTACCGGTAAAAAATTAGGAACTATTGATTATTTTAAGCAATATAGAATTAGTTATGATAAGTTATTTGAATTAATAGCTGAAGATAAACAAGTAGAATTTATAAGTTGGATTGAACAGAATCTAAACTCGGATGCAATGAAAATACAGCAGCAATTTAACCTGGATCCAAAGGACATAATAGAAAAATGCTGTCTTTATTCGTTCAATGGTTCTTTTCAGAAGTATGTCAATGAAGGAATGAAAGATTCTTCAAACAAACTTTTTATACCAGGAAGTTCGTTAAAGGGTAGTTTAAGAACTGCATTAATGTATAAAGTGCTTAAGGATAAAGAAAATTTTGTTTTGAATTATATTCGATGGTTAGTCGGGGTAACAATTAAAGAACGAAAAAAAATTGATCCAATAAAAAAATCTGCAGATGATAAATTAGAACAAGAGTCTTTCATCTGTGGTGTTGAGAGAGAAAAAAATAATAAAACTGAAATAATTTATGATGATCAAAAATATGATTTACTTAAAATCATTAAGATTTCAGATTCTTCTTCAGTTTCAACAAAAGAAGATGGAGAAATTACTGAATTGCAGGTTTACGCTCTCAAAAGAATTCCAGCTCATAAATCTTTTAGAACATATACCGAATCAATCAAAGATAATGTTGAATTAGAATTTGATATTACAGTGGATATTGAATTTCTGAAAAAAGTAAGAGAAGAATTGAATAATCCAAATTCAGAATTTGGTAAGAAGTATTTCATTGGAATTGAAAATAAGTTGAAAAATCTATTCGATATAGATATTAAAAATGAATTGGAGATTACTGAAGAAAAAATAGTCGATTCTTTGATTAAATCTTGGCGTGGATTTGGAAATGCCATTTCAAATCTTGAGAGAGAATGGATTAATTCAATAAAGAATAAAGGGAATGCTAATATTAGAGCATTAGATAATCTTTATAATACTGAAAACAAGTTTAAAGTCGGTTTCGGAACTGGATTTAGCGGGATGACTATTTTACCTTTGTTACTAACTCACGAAAATATTAAGCAAAAAGTGTTTGAGTTCTATAAAGCAGTTAACATTGGCAGTCATACTTCCAATAAAAACAATCAAACACCATTAGACATCAATGAATTTCCATTTACAAGAAAATATTCTAATAACCAGAGTATTTATGGTGGTTTCGGATGGATAAAATTTAATAATAATGAAATGCTAATAGAGCAAACTACTATTATTTCTGAAGAAAAAAGTAATACAGAACGGCCGAAGAATTCATTACTTGCTCAAATCATAGATGATAAATCCAAACCTCCTAAGGTTAAGATATTAGAGGGCGAACATCTTAACAAAGAATGTCAGTTAACTAATGTTCGATTAGAAGGTCTTGGCCTTAAAAGCGGGGCAAGAGTATTTGTGGAATTAGTCTTTCAAAAGAAAGTTTTGCAAAAAGCTGATTATAAGGGTAAACCTGAAGAATAGAATTTAATTTGTACTGTTCTTTGCTTTGAAATTATATTACAACAAATGGCACAGATTAATAATTTTTGCTGCATTGGGAAGTAGGATAAAAAATGATTGAAAACAAATCCAAAAAAGTTTTAATTATGACTGTCGGCACCGGTGCTAGTGGTTCGGATGTCGCACACGGTTTATTTTTTTCTGTCAAAGATTCTAACCCTGACATTCTCATTCTTGTTGGCTCATCAAAGAGCTTTCAGACTACTCTACCGCACTTGAAAAATTTGATTAATGCTGAAAATATTAATTTAGAAATAGTTGAAAATTTAATTGAAGAGGTAAATGATCTTGAAAATCTTCATTTTCAATACTCTGATATAATTAAAAAATTATTAAAACAAGGTTATTCATTAAATAAAATTTGTGTTGATTATACAAGCGGAACAAAAGCTATGTCAGCTGCATTAGTAAGTGCTGCAATAGAAAACAAAGTTGGTTCTTTATCTTATGTTTATGGAGATCGAGGTGATGGAGGAAGAGTAAAATCAGGTACTGAAAGACGAAACTCATTTTCTCCGAATAAATTTTATTCTAAAAATATATTTGATAAAGCTGTTGAACTATTTAACATTTACCGCTTTAACAGTTGTATAGAACTTTTGGAGAAGCACGAGTTTCATCCGGAATATCAGGGAAAATCTGAATTACTTATAAAGCTTTCTAAAATGTTTGATGCCTGGGATAAATTTAATTTTTCTTATGCTTGGGATATTTCAAACAATATTCATGTCGAAAAACTTAAAGAATTTGATTTGAAGAACAGATTTGAAATATACTATAAACCATTTTTGTTGAAATTAAAAGAAAAGAATCTTTCTTATGAGAAGATATTTGAGTTAATACAAAATTCTGGTAGACGGGCAAAGGAAGGTAAATATGATGATGCTGTTGCCAGATTGTACCGCACATTAGAAATGATTGGACAAATAGAATTTGAAAAAGTTTTCAATTGTTCCACTTCAGATGTTAAGATTGAAAATATACCCACAGAGTTTACTGATGAAATCAAAACGAAGTATGTAGATAGTAAGGATAATAAAATCAAGCTGCCGCTTAGAGCAACATTTGATTTACTAAACAAAAACAATAATAATCTTGGGCGTAAATTTTTTGAAAATTTCGAAAGGATTGAAAAAGTACTTAACTTGAGAGATTATTCAATTCTTGCTCACGGCTCAAATACATTAAATGAAAAAAAGTTTAGTAAAGCAGATGAGTTAATAAAATCATTTTTAAGCGAAATAAATAAACCAAATTATGTAAAAGAATTTCCGGAGTTAAAATGAATTTAGTTTGTCTCGTCTCGCGGCAGGCAATGCCAAATGTAATTCCTGTTTTAATGTATAATCCGGATAAAGTTTGTCTTTTAATGACCCCTGAAGAAAGGTTGTGTGGGATTCATCTTAAGGATTTATTTGAATCAAAAAATATTCGTGTTGTTACAAAGGAAAACATTAATGCTTATCAGACCGACACGGTAAAAAAAGCACTTTCAGAATTTATTGAAAATGATAAACCTGAATCTTTGAAAATAAATCTGACTGGCGGTACAAAACCTATGTCTTTTGCTGCATACGATTTTGCTAAGGAGAATAATATTCCTGCTTTCTATTGCAACACAGAGGAACAACAATTATTACACTTATTTCCCGAAACAAAAACTGAACCCTTTTCAGTAAAACTTACGATTAAGGATTATCTGCTTTCTTATGGTTATAAAATTTTAGAACAAAAGACGCTCTCAGAGATAGAGAAATATTATCCGTTGTTTGAATTTATTGAAGCAAATAAGCTGATGAAATCTTTTCTGGAGTTTAACGAGAAAATAAAGAAGAGATTAGATCAATCATCACCAAAATTTTCAGTTACAAGTTTTGATAAAAATTTTCTTTTTCAGAAAAACTTTAGTTCCCTCAGAATTGAATTTGGCAAGAAGCACCGCGAAAGTTTTTCTGTTAATCGATCTGATTTTAAATCCGGCGATTGGCTTGAGTATTATGTTTACTACAAGTTAAAGGATTTACAAGGTGTTGAACTGATATCTGGTGTAAAAATCCAATCCGATAAAGAAGTTTCTAATGAAATTGATGTTATTGTTCTCAAGGATTTCAAACTTTATCTGATGTCCTGCAAATCAGGTAAAAAGGATAATCAATTCGATTTGTTTCAATTAGAAACTATCAGGAATATTTCTTCAGGAACATTTGGTAAAGGTTTATTTGTAAGTGTAAACGAAAGTTCTGAGCTGTTTTTAAAAAGAGCTGCTGAACTTCAGATAAACGTAATTAATATTTCTAAAGGAGATATTATCAAATTATGAAAACTAAGAATATTCTTGTTTGTGTTTCTGGTCTTACACCTCAAATTGTAACCGAAACTCTTTTCTGTCTTACTGTTCAAAAAAAAATCAGAGTTGATGAGTTATATATTCTTACAACAAAGCGGGGAAGAGATGTAATTGTTGGTATTGACGATGCACCTTATACTCCTAAAATACCTCTTAAAACTGAACTTAAAGAACTCTGTAAAAAATATAAAATTAAACCTCCTTTGTTTGAGAATAATGATGACCATATTATAGTTGCAAAAGAAGAATCTTTAGAGCTTTCGGATATTAGAACTGATAAACATAATGTTCTCTTTCCAAACAAAACCAGCGAATTTATAAGCCGGCTTGCTTCAGATTTGGATAGTACACTATACTGTTCTATTTCTGGTGGAAGAAAATCTATGAGCGTGCATTTATCAAATGTGCTTTCACTTTTTGCAAGAGAGAATGATAAACTGCTGCATGTTCTGACAAAAGAAGAACACGAATTCAAAGGCTTCTACCCAATTAATAATAAAGAAGCCAGAGACCTTGAACTTGCAGAAATTCCTTTTGTGAGATTACGTTCTTTACTGCCAGTTGAAATTAAAGAAAGAGGACTGCTTAAATACAATTTTGAACAGATTGTTCAGTTTGCACAGAAACAACTAAAAGTAATAAGTGATAAAAATAAAGTAATAATAGATATAGGAAGAAGAGAATTACGATACGGCAACAATTTAATAATCTTGGAACCACTTGAGTTTTTATTTTTTTACTACTTTGTTGATTCAAAGAACAGAGGAGTAGAAAAAATAACCGTAGCAAATTTTTTATCTGATGAGGGAAAAGACAGGTTTATTGAATACTTCGGAGAATTTTTTCCAAACTACTACATAAAAGAAAAAAGATGGTATAAAAAAGGATTTGTGGAAGAAGACTTCAGACAACGGAGATCCAAGGTAAACAAAAAATTGAAAGAGTTATTTGACGATTCTGATATTGAAATGAACTTCTCAATTAATGTCCATAAAAAATACGGCGATTCTGCATATTATATTAAAGCTGATAAAAATCGCTTTTTAATTAAAAATTAAATTAAGTATTAGGATAGATTAAACCTGAACAAGTAAAATCCTGCCAAAAGCTTACTAATAACAGAATAAGATATTTTTATTAAATCCTGTAAAAGCATGATTAGTAAAAAAAAAATTAACTGATTGAAAGTTTATCAACTGTAAGAAAGAATACAAAATCCTGTTGTGCAGTCTTTTTTCTATCCAAACTTCTGAAATCAGATTTTCGCTGCAGAAGGACTAAAGTCTTTACTGCCGATCTAAACCAACATTTCCGCAATGTTGTAATTATTTTTTCACTCTTATACTTATTCTATTTTTCTCCACAAAATTTTATGGAGAATAACAATGAATGATTCAACAACAGAGATTATTAAGTACAAAGGAGGTGATGGAAACAGTATTTCTGATGCAATTGAAATAGTTGGCGCGAAAACTTTCTATTCAGGTATCTGGGCAGAGTATGAGTTTATAATAAACTACTTTGGAGCAAATAACGTGGAAGATATTGAGGGTAAAACAATAATCTTTCCTGATTCTGCAATACATCATTTTAGGGTGTTTACTAAAAATAGTGAGATTAGAAATTTTTTCTTTAATGCTTCCCGGTTCCATTATTTTGTAGAAATGGAAGACTTTAATACCATTAAAACTTATTCCTCAATTAATTAACGGAGAATAAGTATAAAGAATTATAACGTCTATTGCTTAGTTATGTATATAAAATGCATTCTGTTCAGAATTTTTTTTACAAAATTATCTGGAGCTTAATAAATCTTAATAGCTGCAGATATGAATTTCAGAATTATGTTTAAGAATTCTATGTGTTTGATAAAAGAGGGAAAAAAACATTTTCAAAACGTTTTTTTTATTTATTACACTTAATCTATCAGTTAAATTTTCGCAGTAAACAAAAATTTTAAAACAATTAAAAGGAGAAAATGATGTTTAAAGTAGTGGGAGAAGCAATCGGTAGAATGATTAGTGGCAAACAGGGTGCAAAGATAGGTAAAAAAATCGGGGAAGTAATGGATGAAGCTGCGGTTCCAATTATTGTTGCAATAATCACTAGAAAACCAGTTAAAAGATAGGAGGAAAGATATGAAATCAGCTTGTGAAGTAATCTTTGAAAAAATCGGCGGATTTATAGGTGAGAAAATTGATGGAAGGAATGGGCAGAAAGTGGGTGGAAAAATCGGGAAAGAGATAGGTAAAGCAATAGAGGGAATTATAATTGCCGAAAATAAAAAAAGTAATAAAAAATAGCAGAGGGAAGATTTACTGTGAAAAATAACATTTACATTTTTTCAAACTCAGTTTTATCCAGAAAGAATGATTCCTTATTGCTTAGCAATATGATGGATTCTGAGCCTCTTAATGAAATTGATTTTTATGAAGATGAAGGCGAGCATATTATCCTGCCGCCGGCTAAAACTGAAACAAATGGAAGTCCTAAACACATTCCTGCTGAATCAGTAGAATCAATTTATACTTTTGGAGAAGTAAGATTTAATACTCAGTTGTTTAAATGTCTTAATAATTATTCTATTGCTGTTCATATTTTTAATTATTACGGAAACTATGTCGGCAGTTTTATACCAGAAAGCCGCAGCGGATCGGGTGATATTCAATTATTGCAATACAGCGCTTATCTTAACCAGAACAGAAGAATTTATATAGCAAAAAGGATTATTGAGTCTTCATTAAAAAATATACTTAACTGCTTAAAAGCATATACCTATACGGGACTAAATCTTGATGAACAGATAAATTCTATCTCAGCTAATCTTGAACAAGTTAGATTCACAAATTCTATACAGGAACTAATGGGCTTTGAAGGACAGGTTAGAAATACTTATTACGAAAGCTGGCAGAAAATATTAAAACAGCAAAATGACTTTTATAAAAGAATGAAAAATCCGCCTGTCGGAACAATTAACTCATTAATATCATTTGGTAACTCGTTGCTTTATGCTGTTTGCTTTTCTGAAATTTACAGAACAAGGCTAAGCCCTTTTATTGGGTTTATACACGAGGTTGGAGATAACAAGCATCCATTGATTTATGATCTTTCTGAAATATTTAAACCTGTAATTGTTGATAAAGTAATATTCAGGGTGATAAACCTTAACATTATTCAGCCGGATGATTTTAAACAAACAGAAAAAGGATTATATCTGAAAGATAATGCAAGAAAAAAATTTGTTGAAGAGTTTGAAAAAAGACTGAGCACAGTAATTATGCATAAAAGAATTAATAGAAGACTTTCCTTCAGATCATTGATTAGAATGGAATGCTACAATTTAATTAATTACTTAAATGGTAAAATAAAATCCTATGATCCGTACAGAACCAATTAGTAAAGTGTTTTATATAGCTGTTTATGACATATCAAACCCCAAAAGACTTCCGAAAGTGTTAAAAACTTTCAGAAAGTATATGAACTGGGTACAGAACTCGGCATTTGAAGGAGCGCTAACAGCAAAACAATTTCAATCATTAAAAGAAAAATTGATAAACATCATTAACAAAGAAAAAGATTCCATCATCTTTTACTATGCGGAAGAACAAAAACATATCGGTAAAAAAATATTAGGTACCGAAAAAAATGAAATTACGCAGTTTTTTTAATCAATCAAGCTGAGCTGATGATTTTTATTATTTCTACATCAAAGGAATTTATTAATAACGCTGAAACATTTTTTTGGGGCAGGGAAAATTTTCTGAAAATTAAAAACTGCCTGCCGCAAAGTGTTACCGAAATAATTAGTATAAGCTCCGGTTTAATCTACTTTAATAAATCCGTTCAAAAGGATAAATACGCTGTTCAATTAAATGTAAAGTCTGTTCAGGTTACCAAAGACTATCTTAAACTGAAATGCGAAATTGAAAAAAATACTGAATATCCATCTTATCAGATAAAAGATGCACTAAAAAAATATTTTAAAATCAAAAGCATTTTAGACCTGCCGTTTTGCTGTGCTGTGGATAAAACAAATTTTTTTGAAATGCTTGGTAATAATGAACTGCTTTCTAAAATATCCAATTTAGAAAATACCAACGATTGGAAAGGTATCTATCAGCTTGCGCTTAATTTTACACCAGTTGAAAAAAGCACTATATGGTATGATGCTGCACTGCTTTCTAAATTTTCTTTTGCATCTGCAAAATTAGCTGAATGCACTGAAAATCTTAAAAGAAAGTTTACCGATAAAACCAAGAGGGAAGAGTATCTGAAAGAAAAAAGACAATTAAGAAAAACAACTTTAAAACTACGCAGTCGATGTATAGAACTTGAACCAGAAAATGCTTCCTATTATTCCAATTATGCCTACAGCTTATACCAATCCGTTACCGAATTAAACACACCAGGCGGAAGAAGAGATGGAAATATTTTAATAGAATCAGAAGCTGCATTAGAATATCTTGAAAAAGCACTTATACTGGAACCAAACAGAGTTGCTGATCTTTACAGAAAGGGATTTATATTATCAGAATTATTATTTAACAATACCCTTTTTAAAAATACAGAAGAAAGCGAGCTGCCCGCAAAATCTGAAGAAGCAAAAAAATATTTATTAACCGGAATTGAAGCCTTTGAAAGAGCTGTTTATTGTTTTGAAAATTTAATTGATAATGAATTTGCTGTTAAACGGTATAAGAAATATTACATTAAATCACTTTATCATCTTGCACAAAATTATCTGCAATTAAGCAAATCTGATTTTAACATTAAAAATCTTTTATTTAAATCTGATGTTTTTGATAATAGTAAAACAACTAATGAAGAAAGGCTTAATCTTTTAGTAAAAGCAGATTACTACATTGATAAATGTATAAACCAGGATTACAACCGTAACAAAAAGGAAGTATTTTTAATTGATAAATCTGATATTGATAATTTTATCGCAGGAGTTTACAAAGCATATACTAAAGCTTCTGTAAATCTTTTTACTTTTATAACTACTCAAAAAATAAAATATTCTGATACAGCAAAAGAATATTTTCAAAGAGCCTTAGAAACCAGTTTCCCGAAAGAAATACAAAATCAAAACAAAATATTTGTGCTGGAAAAAACTGCACTGCTAAACATCTCCGAAAAAAAATTCGAGGCAGCAATCAGCACTCTTGAACCATTATACAGGAGCAAAAAATTATTACCCGCCTATGCAGCACATACATTAACAATTGCGTATCTGTTAAATAATTCAATAGAAAAAGCTTCAGAAATAATAGAGACATATTTAAAACTAAACGATAAAATTTTTAACAAAAAGTTTTTACAGTTGAAAGAAATATGTTTAAAAAGCTATACTTACTCTAGAACTGTTATTAAGTGAAAAAAGTTAATGCTGCAGCAAAACAAAAAGAACACTTTTGTGCTAATAAAAAAATATTTTAAGCAGTGTATGCATTAATAACAAAAACACTAAGCCTGCTAAGTATAAGAAAAGCATAAAAACGAAAAGTAGAAAAACAAGAGATAATCAAAACAAAAAACCTGAACCACCGTTTAATAAAATGTACAGACACGCAGCAAACAGAGATATTCTTCAAAAAGATGCTATAAAAGCAACTTGAACCATACGGTGTTTTTTTAAAAAATCTGGTTCAGGAAAAATCATTAAAACAAAAGTATGATTTTTTAAAAATAACTGATATTTTTGGACTGAAAACAAACTCTTTTAATCGAACCATAGTGGAATTGAAACGGCGTCTTTCTTGATCCAATGCCCGCATAAAACATACTTTTAATCGAACCATAGTGGAATTGAAACTTGTGCCCATTTACCGCCATTAGTATCGGCATCTACTTTTAATCGAACCATAGTGGAATTGAAACAGACCGGACATCTTTGTGTTACCGGCTACTTTTGTCTTTTAATCGAACCATAGTGGAGTTGAAACTTTTTGTGCCCCCTTACCTGTAAAGGCAGCACAAACACTTTTAATCGAACCATAGTGGAATTGAAACTTTGAGATTAACCTGTTAAAGAATACTTTCATCTTACTTTTAATCGAACCATAGTGGAATTGAAACGTAAACGTACCGATTGGATTAATATTGCTTTTATAACTTTTAATCGAACCATAGTGGAATTGAAACTAGATTGTTTCTTAACAGGTTTTTTGATTTGCTTCTCTTTTAATCGAACCATAGTGGAATTGAAACGGTTCAGCCATTTTGAAGAAACCAACCAACATTAGCTTTTAATCGAACCATAGTGGAATTGAAACGTATCGTGAAGGGTTACAAACGAATAACCCTCCCATTCTTTTAATCGAACCATAGTGGAATTGAAACCTCTCAGATTTTCCGTCCCCGTATGGGTCGAAAAACTTTTAATCGAACCATAGTGGAATTGTCCCGATACGGCTAATGCCTATCGGGATCTCCGTGGCTAAAGCCACTCCGAAAACCTTTTTGAGGTAATGAAGAGATTTGTTTACTATACTTTTAATCGCACCAAATGATTAAGTAGCAGCGTGAATGTGAAAAAAAATATTCTGAGTTCTGGCTCCTGAGTTCTGTCTCCTGACTTAATCGAACCAAATGATTAAGTTGCAGCGAGAATGTGAAAAAATATTCTGAGTTCTGACTCCTGAGTTCTGTCTCCTGACTTAATCGAACCATAGTGGAATTGTCCCGATACGGCTAGTGCCTATCGGGATCTCCGTGGCTAAAGCCACTCCGAAAACCTTTTTGAAGTAATGAAGAGATTTGTTTACTATACTTTTAATCGAACCAAATGGTTAAGTTGCAGCGAGAATGTGAAAAAATATTCTGAGTTCTGGCTCCTGAGTTCTGTCTCCTGACTTAATCGAACCAATTAGTTAAGTTGCGGCGTGAATGTGAAAAAATATTCTGAGTTCTGACTCCTGAGTTCTGTCTCCTGACTTAATCGAACCATAGTGGAATTGTCCCGATACGGCTAATGCCTATCGGGATCTCCGTGGCTAAAGCCACTCCGAAAACCTTTTTGAAGTAATGAAGAGATTTGTTTACTATACTTTTAATCGAACCAAATGATTAAGTTGCAGCGAGAATGTGAAAAAAAATATTCTGCGTTCTGACTCCTGAGTTCTGTCTCCTGACTTAATCGAACCATAGTGGAATTGTCCCGATACGGCTAGTGCCTATCGGGATCTCCGTGGCTAAAGCCACTCCGAAAACCTTTTTGAAGTAATGAAGAGATTTGTTTACTATACTTTTAATCGAACCAAATGGTTAAGTTGCAGCGAGAATGTGAAAAAATATTCTGAGTTCTGGCTCCTGAGTTCTGTCTCCTGACTTAATCGAACCATAGTGGAATTGAAACAGATCAAGATCCTGCTGTGAACCACTCATCAATATTCTTTTAATCGAACCATAGTGGAATTGAAACTGTAAGCTTGTATATCCCAAGAAATCAACGTCTTCCTTTTAATCGAACCATAGTGGAATTGTCCCGATACGGCTAGTGCCTATCGGGATCTCCGTGGCTAAAGCCACTCCGAAAACCTTTTTGAAGTAATGAAGAGATTTGTTTACTATACTTTTAATCGAACCAAATGATTAAGTTGCAGCGTGAATGTGAAAAAAAATATTCTGAGTTCTGACTCCTGAGTTCTGTCTCCTGACTTAATCGAACCATAGTGGAATTGAAACTGAGTAATTATTCTTAACATTTTATTTCTCTTTTACTTTTAATCGAACCATAGTGGAATTGAAACTAAAGCCTTTTGATTTAGAGAAGTTCGCAAAAGTACTTTTAATCGAACCATAGTGGAATTGAAACGATTAAAGATCATTGGATTACTTTCGCTCCCGTCGGCTTTTAATCGAACCATAGTGGAATTGAAACCATTCCAGAACATCAGCATCATTGCACTCCAGATACCTTTTAATCGAACCATAGTGGAATTGAAACTGTTCTTTATATATTTGTTATATATCTAACTCTGTGGCTTTTAATCGAACCATAGTGGAATTGAAACCTGAGCGTACTCTTACACCTTGGCGTATTAAAAATACTTTTAATCGAACCATAGTGGAATTGAAACGCGGCAGGTGCAGGGAAAGTAGCTCTATTCCATTACTTTTAATCGAACCATAGTGGAATTGAAACAGTTATTGTTGATTTTTAGCTAAATTTCCAACTATCTTTTAATCGAACCATAGTGGAATTGAAACTGAGTTTTTAAATGTTTTAGGATCAATATTACCAAACTTTTAATCGAACCATAGTGGAATTGAAACTGAGTAATTATTCTTAACATTTTATTTCTCTTTTACTTTTAATCGAACCATAGTGGAATTGAAACGATTAAAGATCATTGGATTACTTTCGCTCCCGTCGGCTTTTAATCGAACCATAGTGGAATTGAAACCATTCCAGAACATCAGCATCATTGCACTCCAGATACCTTTTAATCGAACCATAGTGGAATTGAAACTGTTCTTTATATATTTGTTATATATCTAACTCTGTGGCTTTTAATCGAACCATAGTGGAATTGAAACAATGAATTCTTGGCTGTATTATAACGCCAGCTTGACTTTTAATCGAACCATAGTGGAATTGAAACTGAAGGTACTGTGGAATTTCTCCGCACCCTCTTCGCTTTTAATCGAACCATAGTGGAATTGAAACGAATATTCAACGTCTTGCAAATATCCTTCGATGTCCTTTTAATCGAACCATAGTGGAATTGAAACTGTTTGAGACACTAAATCTTTTTGCTCAACAATAACTTTTAATCGAACCATAGTGGAATTGAAACAGGTATTTGCTACCTTTGAGCTATTGAATAAGTCTCTTTTAATCGAACCATAGTGGAATTGAAACTGCTGGCAACGAAGTAAAATTTTTTCATTCTATTTCCTTTTAATCGAACCATAGTGGAATTGAAACTACAAAGAATGCAATAGCAAGAATATCAACTGTTGCTTTTAATCGAACCATAGTGGAATTGAAACTTTCAGTGCTGGCAACAAAGTAAAATTTTCGCATAGCTTTTAATCGAACCATAGTGGAATTGAAACGCGACTTTCTCAACTTCGGCTTCTTCAGCCTTTTTGCTTTTAATCGAACCATAGTGGAATTGAAACAATACTAAAGCAATTAAAACAACTAAAACATTTTTCTTTTAATCGAACCATAGTGGAATTGAAACTCAAAATTACTTTTATTTCTCGCTCTTCGTTTTTACTTTTAATCGAACCATAGTGGAATTGAAACATTTTAGCCCCTGTTGGGAGTGAAAGCCACCCCCTTTTGCTTTTAATCGAACCATAGTGGAATTGTCCCGATACGGCTAATGCCTATCGGGATCTCCGTGGCTAAAGCCACTCCGAAAACCTTTTTGAAGTAATGAAGAGATTTGTTTACTATACTTTTAATCGAACCAAATGATTAAGTTGCAGCGAGAATGTGAAAAAAAATATTCTGAGTTCTGACTCCTTAGTTCTGTCTCCTGACTTAATCGAACCAAATGATTAAGTTGCGGCAGGAATGTGAAAAAAAATATTCTGAGTTCTGACTCCTGAGTTCTGTCTCCTGACTTAATCGAACCAAATGGTTAAGTTGCAGCGAGAATGTGAAAAAAAATATTCTGAGTTCTGACTCCTTTCTTCTGTCTCCTGACTTAATCGAACCAAATGATTAAGTTGCAGCGAGAATGTGAAAAAATATTCTGAGTTCTGACTCCTGAGTTCTGTCTCCTGACTTAATCGAACCATAGTGGAATTGTCCCGATACGGCTAGTGCCTATCGGGATCTCCGTGGCTAAAGCCACTCCGAAAACCTTTTTGAGGTAATGAAGAGATTTGTTTACTATACTTTTAATCGAACCAAATGATTAAGTTGCAGCGAGAATGTGAAAAAAAATATTCTGAGTTCTGTCTCCTGAGTTCTGTCTCCTGACTTAATCGAACCAAATGATTAAGTTGCAGCGAGAATGTGAAAAAATATTCTGAGTTCTGACTCCTGAGTTCTGTCTCCTGTCTTAATCGAACCAAATGGTTAAGTTGCAGCGAGAATGTGAAAAAATATTCTGAGTTCTGTCTCCTGACTTAATCGAACCATAGTGGAATTGAAACAAGGCTTTCTCAAGCAAAACTTGATTATTGGATTGCCTTTTAATCGAACCATAGTGGAATTGAAACTGTTCTTTTATAATTTTTGCTTTGGCTTCTGCTTCCTTTTAATCGAACCATAGTGGAATTGAAACAGTACCGCCCTTCTCCTTGCACACTCATTCTAAATCCTTTTAATCGAACCATAGTGGAATTGAAACTAAGCTAATTCGCTCATTGCTATATAATAATTTCCTTTTAATCGAACCATAGTGGAATTGAAACCAAGCCTAATTCCTCTACTGCAAAATCAATTGCTCTGCTTTTAATCGAACCATAGTGGAATTGTCCCGATACGGCTAGTGCCTATCGGGATCTCCGTGGCTAAAGCCACTCCGAAAACCTTTTTGAAGTAATGAAGGGATTTGTTTACTATACTTTTAATCGAACCAAATGATTAAGTTGCAGCGTGAATGTGAAAAAAAATATTCTGAGTTCTGGCTCCTGAGTTCTGTCTCCTGACTTAATCGAACCATAGTGGAATTGTCCCGATACGGCTAATGCCTATCGGGATCTCCGTGGCTAAAGCCACTCCGAAAACCTTTTTGAGGTAATGAGGAGATTTGTTTACTATACTTTTAATCGAACCAAATGGTTAAGTTGCAGCGAGAATGTGATAAAAATATTCTGAGTTCTGACTCCTGAGTTCTGTCTCCTGACTTTCGTATCCTTTCTCCTTTGTGTCAATCTTCGTAAAGCTAAGACAGATAATCATTTGTTTTTAAAAATTTATACTGAAAAAGTAAATGAGTAGTTAGTTTCATCAGCAGAATCATTTTGTACAAATTGATTGAGAAAACACGAGTTTGTATTTTATCTGTATGGATTCAAAAAAATACAATAATACTAAGCTCTTTATCGGAATAACCAAAGGTATTTTTAGTTTTATTCTATTGTTTCTGTTTGTAATGCTCGGGTATAGTCTCCGGTTAGAAGAATTTATACGCTTCCATACACAAAATAATTACCTTGTTTTTATAATCTATGTTTTTGCAATCGGAATTTTCTCATCTATTCTCTTTGCACCTGTAAATTTTTATACAGGCTTCTATCTTGAGCATAAATATAATTTATCCAACCAAACATTTAAGAAATATGTTTTGGAAAATTTAAAATCAATGATGGTCGGATTAGTTATTGGTGTTCCGATATTATTGCTTTTCTTTTTTGTCTTAAATCAATTTGAAGATTTGTGGTGGCTTGTTTTTGCTTCCGCAATGTTTTTAATTTCTGTTGTGCTTTCTCAGATTTTTCCAATTCTTATAATGCCGATATTTTATAAAATTACTCCATTGAATGATGATGAATTAAAAGCAAGAATTACAAAGCTTGCAAAAGGAGCAGGTATAACTGTTCAAAATGTTTTTTCGTTTAATATGAGCAAGAATACAAAGAAAGCCAATGCCGCATTTACCGGATTAGGAAAAACAAAGCGGATTATTCTTGGCGATACTTTACTTAATGATTATACAAAAGATGAAATTGAAACAGTTATTGCACACGAACTTGGTCATTATAAATATAAACACATCCAAAAAAATATTTTATTCGGTACTGCTGCAAGTTTTTTAACATTCTTTCTTATCTCGCTTTTATACAAACTTTCGATTAGCTGGTTTGATTTTAACAATATATTGCAAATTGCTGCTTTACCGGTTTTAAGTTTATGGGCAATGCTTATCGGATTAGTTCAAACACCGATTGGTAATATATTATCAAGAAAATATGAATATGAAGCGGACAGATATGCAGTTGAATCAACATTAAAGCCGCAGAGTTTTATTAGTACATTAAATAAATTAACTGATCAAAATCTTGGCGATCGTAAACCGCATCCGTTTGTTGAGTGGTTTTTTTATTCGCATCCTTCGGTTAAAAACAGAATTAATGCTTTGGAAAAATTTGCTGAAGCAAAAGGAATAGTTGAGTTAAAAAAAGAACAGCTTGCAGAGGCAGCAGATTGATAACTTATATTAAAATATTTTTTATTCTGATTCATACTTTCATCTGTTCGATTCTTGCTTTGATTTTTATTGCTGTTGACCGCACATTTACTCTTTATCACTATCTTGCAAAATATTTTCCTTTTGGTGTGTTACTGATTTCCGGTGTAAGAGTAAAAATGACCGGACTTGAAAATATTGACCGGAAAGCAGTTTATGTTTTTGCTTCAAATCATTCAAGTCAGCTTGATATTACAGCGTTACAATGGGGCGTTCCCAACAGAATGAGTATGATATTTAAAAAGGAACTTGCAAGAATACCTTTTTTTGGTTGGCAGTTGTATCTTGGACCTTATGTAGTTGTTGATAGAAAAGATCCGCAGGCTGCAATGAAAAGCTTGCAGCGGGCAAAATGGATTATGGACAAAAAAAAGATTTCCATTTTAGTTTTTCCTGAAGGGACAAGAAGCAAAACCGGTGAGGTGCAAAGTTTTAAGCGGGGTGCATTTTATCTTGCTGCACACAGCGGCTATCCGATTGTTCCGATTACAATAAACGGAACGGATAAAATTATGCCCAAGGGAACATTTAAATTAAAAAGCGGAACCATCTATATGCATTTTGATAAACCGATTGCAACTGATAATGTCAGATCCAAACCGGATGAAATTGCATTGATGGAAAAAGTAAGAGAGATAATTATCAGTAATCAGAAAGAGGTTAACTAATGTCTGTTACTAAAAAAGATGTTGAGGAAATTGCCGGATTAGCTAAACTGAAATTCAATGATGAAGAATTGCAGAATTTTACTGTTCAGATGAATGAAATATTAACTTATATGGATAAACTTAATGAGCTTGATACAGAAAATGTTAAACCGCTTTCGCATCCTGTTGAACAAGTAAATATTTTTCGTGAAGATAAATTAAAGAAATCTGTTTCAACCGAAGAAGCGTTAAAAAATTCGCCTGATAAAACAGATCAGCATTTTAAAGTTCCAAAAGTTATTGGTGATAAATAATGGCAAAGAAGGGGAAACCAAAAAAAATAAGTCCGTTTGTCCTGGGAATAATTCCCGCCAGATTTGCATCAACAAGATTGATGGGAAAACCGCTTGCTGATATAGGCGGTAAATCACTTTTACAGCATACTTTTGAAGGTGCAAGTAAATCCAAACTTGTAAATAAAATAGTAATTGCAGTTGATGATGAGCAAGTTGCAAAGACAGCCCGGAAATTTGGTGCTCCGGTGATAATGACTCCAAAAGATTGTCCAACAGGATCAGATAGAATTGCTATTGCTGCAAAGGAATTTCCCAGAGCCGATATTGTTGTAAACATTCAGGGCGATGAACCTTTTATAAGCGGAATGATGATAGATCAGGCGATTGAACCGCTAATATTTGATCCGAATGTAAATGTTTCCACTTTGGTTAAACTGATTGATAATGTTGAAGAACTTGAATCACCTTCTGTTGTTAAAGTTGTTTTTGATTATAAGAACTTTGCACTGTATTTCTCCCGTTCACCTATACCATTTGTACGTGATGCAAATAATCCGAAAGAAATACTTGAGACTGCTGATATTTACAAGCATATCGGTTTATATGTTTACAGGAAAGAATATTTATTTAAATTCACTCAGCTTGAACCGACAGACCTTGAACAATTGGAAAAGCTTGAACAATTAAGAATGCTGGAAAATGGTTTTAAAATAAAAATTGTTGAAACAGAATTTGACAGCTTTTCTGTTGATACCCCTGAAGACCTTGAAAAGGCAAGAAAAATTTATTCCAAACTAAAAAAGATTGAGTTAGCTAAATGATAACACCAAAAAAAATACAACTCGCAAATATTCCAACTCCGTTAGAAGAAATTAAATTTGCAGGAAAATCTTTTCTGATAAAACGCGATGATCTTACCGGCTGTGAATTATCCGGAAACAAGATAAGAAAACTTGAGTACTTACTTGCCGATGCAAAGCGGCAAAAAGCTGATATCATATTCACTTCAGGAGGCGATCAGTCAAATCACGCAAGAGCAACAGTAATAGCTTCAAGAAAAATCGGACTCAAGACAAAATTATTTCTTTGGGGAAAAGATACCTCAACACCAAATGGAAATTTTTTTCTTGATAAAATTTATGGCGCTGATGTTCAATTCTTTTCTGAAAAGGAATATGAAAATGTTAACAATATAATGTTTGAGCAAAGAATGGAGCTGCTTAAAAAAGGAAAGAATGCCTATGTATTTCCCGGTGGCGGTTCTACAACCCTAGGAATCTGGGGCTACATCAATTTTATTAATGAGCTTAAAGAGCAAGTAGATCTGAAAAAGATTGACTCAATAGTTGCTGCAGCCGGTTCTGGCGGAACTGCTGCAGGAATGCTGGTCGGTGCTGCACTGAATAAACTTAAAGTAAAGATAGTTGCAGTTCACGTTCTGATGTCAAAGAAAGAAATGGAGAAGCACATTTTGCAGCTTGCAGAAGGCTGTATTCTTGATTATAAACTTGATTGTAAAATTAACCCCGATAATCTTGTAGTAATAAGTGGTTATTCAAAAGAAGGATATAAAAAGATTTCTGAGGCAAAATTAAAACTGCTCAGAAAATTTGCACTTGAATCCGGGATATTACTCGATCCGGCATATACAGGTAAAGCATTTACAGCTTACTATGAAAAGTATATTAAATCCGGTAAAGGGAAGAAAAATATTTTTGTTCACACAGGCGGACTATTTGCAGTTTTTGCAAGAACAAAAGAGTATCTTAATAGTGTGAATTTATAAATTTATTTATGAACTTTAAGTGAATTATTCTTAAGTTATTTATAATTTATTTTTGAAAAATGAAATTAGTAATCTTTGTAAGTAATACTTGAAAGAATAATATGGATTGTATTTTTTGTGATATTATATCAAAGGAAGCTGATGCAGAAATAATTTTTGAAAATGAAAAATTCATTGCCTTTCTAGATATTAATCCCGTAAACTTTGGTCATACTTTAGTAATGCCGAAAAATCATTTTGATAATTTTTTAACTATAAAGACTGAAGAGCTTAACGACTTAACCAAGCTGACTCAGTATCTTGCCGGTGTGGTAAAACGTGCTGTTAAAGCAGATGGTTTTAATATTATATCCAATAACGGAGTAAGCGCCGGTCAGTCAGTTTTCCATTTTCATTATCATATAATTCCCCGTTTTGAAAATGATGGTCATATGAGGCATAGAACAGTGCAGTATAAAGATGATGAAATCGGCAAATATGGAGATATGATACGGGAATCGGTACAAAAATATAAGGACTTACTGAATGAATAATAAAATCAGGGTTATAGTTGCAAAATCCGGTTTGGATGGTCACGATCGCGGTGCAAAAGTTATCGCTGCTGCTTTACGTGATGCCGGGATGGAAGTTATTTATACCGGATTAAGACAGACACCTGAGATGATTGTTGAAGCAGCATTGCAGGAGGATGCTGATGTTATTGGAATAAGTATATTATCCGGCGCTCACATGACTATATTTCCAAAAATTTTGAATCTGCTGAAAGAAAAAGGATTGGATGATATATTATTAACCGGTGGAGGGATTATTCCTGAAGAAGATATTGCCAAACTTAAAGAAATGGGTGTTGGTCAATTATTTACACCGGGTGCTTCCACAGTAGATATTGCTGAATATATTAAAGAGTGGAGAAAACTTAATCCGAAGAAAAATTAGTTTTTAAAAAAAACTATTCAACAAAAAATATTTATGAGGTTTGCTATGAGAAAGCCTATACTTTTTATTTTCCTTCTTGTGTCCATTTCATTTCTTAATTATCCACAGACTCTCTTAGAAACAATTAATCTGCCAGCCGGAACTTTCTATGATTATGGTTACGGATTGGTATATAATTCCGGTAAGTATTGGATTAGCTCTAATTCTTCTACCACTGGTAAACATTTAATTAATGCTGTAAACAGCAGCGGAGTTCAGGTTGATGTTTTAAACTTTACTCCAAACTGGATTAAGGAGTCACAAGGGCTTGCTTTCGACGGAAATAATTTTTGGTATGTTGAAAGAAAAACTGCTTACTGTGATTTACAAAAATTATCAACAGGCGGTGTTGTTATTGATTCAATATCAACCAAAGAGTTTTTCGGCAGCAGCGGCGCTTATGTTGGCGGTGCAGCCTGGGATGGAACTGGTCTTTGGATTTCTGTTTATTATCCGGATGCAATTGCCGCACTATATAAAATTAATATTACTACAAGAGCAATTGTAGATACAATTCAGGTAGTTGGATTACAGCCGCAAGGAATCACTGTTAAGGGTGATACGCTTTTTTATGTTATGGATGGATTTCAGGGAGATGATGAAAAAATCTATGCAATTGATTTGAACACAAAAAATGAACTGTTTTCATTTCACGTTCCTGAAACTCCTGGAATAAGACAAAATCCACGCGGACTTGCATGGGATGGCACTTATTTTTGGCTGCTTGCCGAACCGGTTGGTGCTAGTTCTGGAAGAAAATTATTTAAGTATGATATTGGTGGCGGAGGAACGCCGGGTATATTTGTTCCCATTACAACCATTGGATTCCCAAATACGTCAGTCAGTAATACATCTAATTACGGTTTAAATCTGTTTAGTAACGGAAGTGCTGTATTAACTATTGATTCAATTATAATTTCGGGCAGCGGTTTTTCTTATAACGCTCTTAGTTTTCCTATCAATATAGCTCCGGGTAATTCTCAAACTGTTACTGTTAATTTTAATCCTTCAAATTATGCTTTCTATCAGGGAAGTATTAAAATTTATAATAATGATCCGATTACCCCGGTTTTAACTGTTAATCTTATTGGACAGGGTGTTTTAGATGGGGCAAGAATTGGATTATCTTCTACATCATTTAATTTTGGAAATATCTGGGTTGGAAGCGAAGGAATTGTTTACTGGAATTTTGAATTATTTAATATGGGGGAACAGACATTACAGATTTCAGACCTTCATTTTAATCTGCCGGAATTCACTTACAATTCACCGGCTATTCCATTTCAGATTTATTCAGCCGATACAGTTCAGTTAACGGTATTTTTCTATCCGAAACAAGCCGGATCATATTTCGACACACTTAAAATTTCGAGCAACGATTTGATTACACCGGTTGCCCAAATTTTTATGCAGGGCAATGGATATTTTAATCAATACAGCTATGGTTTTCCTTTCTGGCAATATCAGGTTCCTTTACACCCTGGATCAACCAGTGCTGAACCAAGAGTGGAAGGATTGAAACCAATTAATGATATAACCGGTGATGGAATTCCGGAAGTTATAATTTCTACAGAAAATTATTGGACAATGTGTCTTGATGGAGCTGCTGCAGGAAATTCTTTTCCGCTTTGGGTCTTTACAACATTTATTTCAAATAGTAATGCAGGTTCCATCGGTCAGAATTTCGAGTACGGAGTTCAGGAGGCAATACAAATTGCTCAGGATCTGAATGGAGATGGTTATAATGATGTTGTAATTGCAACCGGCGGTGGAAATGAGCATGTTTATGCTTTGGATGGCACCAATGGTCAGATCATTTGGCAATTCGGCGATGAGAATAATTGGAGTCTTGGAGATTTTGAAGCTGTTGATGTTCAAAGAGATTTTAATAATGATGGTGTTGTTGATGTTTTGGCAATTGCAGATGGAAACCAGGAAGGAACCGGTTATAAAAGAGCATTCCTGTTTAATGGTATCAATGGAAATATAATCTGGGAACATTATTATCCCGGACCTAATCCTTCATTTGGTAAAGCTATAATATCTGTAGATGATTTTACCGGGGACAATATTCCTGAAGTAATTATTGGATATGGAAATAATGGTACTGCAAATCTTGCTGTCAGGGCTTTAAATGGTGCTAATGGTCAAACATTATGGACCCGTAGTATGATCACCTATGAACCAAAAGAATTACTCGCGCTTCCATTACCAGGCGGCGGTACAGATATTATTGCAGCGGAGTATTTTAACAGAATTCATAGACTCAATGGTACAAATGGAAATATTGTTTGGACTTCAATGCTGGGTTCCGCTGCTGGTATGATTCAGATATCACTAATTCAGGATATTAATAACGATCAGATTCCGGAAGTGCTTGTTGCATCTTTTGCAAACAGCGGACTTAATTGTCTAAGCGGTGCAAATGGCTCGCTGTTATGGTCGTGGTCAATGGATTATCAATTTGGTGTTGCTTCTGTTCCGGATTTAAATAATGATGGATTCCAGGATGTTATTGCCGGCTCGCGCGATGGTAATCTATATTGTATCAGCGGCAAAGGAGATTCATTATTATTTGTGCACTCTTTCCCGGGGGATTGGGTTTATACTGTAAACTCAATGTCATCAATTGATGGTAATCCAAGTAATGAATTGATTTCCGGAACAAAGAACGGTAAAGTTGTTTGTTTTTCCGGTGGAACAGTTGCTGTACCGGTAGAATTGACAACATTTGCCGGAAATGCTGTTAACGGAAATGTTGTGCTTAACTGGAATACTGCAACCGAAGTTAATAATCAGGGTTTTGAAATTGAAAGAAAGACAAATGATATCTGGGAAAGAATCGGGTTTGTTCCAGGTTCAGGATCCACTACTGAGTTAAGATCTTATTCATTTACAGATGTGAATGTTGCAGTTGGAAAATACATTTACAGATTAAAACAAATTGATTTCGACGGTCAGTTTAAATATTCTAATGAGATTGAAATTGAGGTCGGCTTGCCTCTTGAATTTGGTCTTGATCAGAATTATCCTAATCCGTTTAATCCGGTTACAACAATTAAATTTGCTCTGCCGGTTTCGGGTAATGTTAATTTGTCAATCTATAACTCGATTGGAGAAAAAGTTGTAACATTAGCTAATCAATATTATGATGCCGGATATCATCAGATTGAGTGGAAAGCTGATAAGTATTCTTCAGGAGTTTATTATTACAGAATTGAAGCAGGAGTTTATAATTCAGTTAAAAAGATGATGCTGATAAAATAAATTTATGATAAAAGACATTTTAGAGATCGCCGGTATAGCCGGCGATATTATTCGCAAGGGGTTTGGTAAAAATTTTCAGATTGAATATAAATCAAGTGAAAAAAATCTTGTAACAGAAATAGATAAAAAATCTGAATATACGATCATAGAGTATATTACTAAAAAATATCCGACACATAATATTTTAACCGAAGAATCTGGAGAGCATAAGAAGAATTCAGATTACCTGTGGGTAATTGATCCGCTTGATGGCACTACTAATTTTGCACACGGTTTACCGATCTTTGCTGTTTCAATTGGAGTGATGAAAAAAAATGAAATTGTTGCAGGAGTAGTTTATGATGTTATGAGAAATATTTTTTATTCTTCAGAAAAAGGCAGCGGTTCTTTTGCAAATGATACAAAAATTAAAGTCAGTGAAAACAATAAAATTAGTTTAAGTGCATTGGTTACAGGATTTCCGTATAATGTAGAAGAAAATCCGCATAAGGTATTTGAAAGGTTTGAATCATTAACGAGAAAAGCCCGCGCTGTAAGAAGATTAGGTTCTGCAGCAATAGATTTCTGCTATGTTGCAAACGGAGTATTTGACGGCTTCTGGGAAGTATCTCTTTTTCCCTGGGATATTTGCGCGGGAAAATTAATTGTTGAAGAAGCCGGCGGAATTGTAACTGACTTTGCAGGAAATAAAATAGATGTTTTTGCTAAACAAATAATTGCAAGCAATAAAAAAATCCATCAACAGATGATTGATGGATTGAAAGTTTAAATTTATTTGTTATCGCGAGGAGTTTACTACGAAGCAATCTTTATATTGAAGATCACTTTGCCACTAAAACGCGGCTCGTGATGACTTTTTTTTAATATCAATTTATCGGTACTGATTTATCCAGACTCTGATACATTTGTTCTATTAAATCCTGATATCTTTCCTCAACATACTTCCTTTTTATTTTTAAGCTTGGTGTAATTTCTCCGGATTCAATTGTAAATGGTTTATCAAGCAAAATAAATTTTCTAACACGTTCATAGTTTGCAAGTTTTTTCTGAAACTGATCCATTTCTTTATCGAGCATTTTATAAATCTCTTCATCTCTAACAAGGTCTTCAACCTTTTCATATGGGATTTTATGAGCATCAGCATATTCTTTTACTGCTTCAAAATCAGGAACAATAAGTGCAGTCAGGAACATTCTTCTATCTCCAATCAATACAAATTGGTCAATATATTTACTAGCCAGAAACAGGCTTTCTATTGGAGTAGGAGCAATATATTTTCCGGTAGATGTTTTAAATAAATGTTTTTTTCTATCAGTGATGATTAAAAATCCATCAGCATCAAATACTCCGATATCACCGGTATAAAGCCAGCCGTCTTTAACCGTTGCTTCAGTATCTTTTTTGTTTTTATAGTAACCTTGCATAATGTTTGGACCTCTTGCAAGGATTTCGCCATCTGAAGCGATTTTTACTTCTACTCCCGGGAAAGGTTTTCCAACTGAGCCAAATTTATAATCGTCATATCTGTTTGCAGCAATAACCGGTGAAGATTCAGTTAATCCGTATCCTTCAAGAATTTTTATTCCTATTGCTTCAAAAAATTCACCAAGTGCCCGGGGCAAAGCTGCTCCGCCCGAAATAAAAAATCTTAAATTGCCGCCTGTTTTCTCCTGCAAGGTTTTATAAACAAGTTTATCAGCTAATTTAAATTGCAGTTTTAATGTTAATGGTATTTTTTTATTTTTTTCTGCCTCTCTGTATTTTTTGCCGGCTTCCATTGCCCAAAAAAAGATTTTTTGTTTTTTCTCTGACTGAGATTCTACATTTTTAATAATCTTCGAATGGATTCTCTCAAATAATCTGGGCACTGTAGTCATAATTGTTGGTTTAACTTCAATCAGGTTTTGTGCAACTGTTTCGATACTTTCTGCGTAACATACTGTACACTTAGCAGAGAAAGCAGTGTAATAACCAGCCATCCTTTCAAAGATATGACACAATGGTAAAAATGACAGGAACACATCTTTGTTTGAAATCGGAAAACTCTGCAGCGCTGCTTCAACATTTGAAAGAATATTGTGATGTGTGAGCACAACACCCTTTGGTTCACCGGTTGTACCAGAGGTGTAAATAATTGTACAAATATCCGATGGTTTTATTGAAGTAACATTATCTTTAAGTAAAGAGGGATGTTGTTTTTGAAAAGCCCTGCCTGATTCCTGAACTTTACTGAAATTTATAAGGTCTTTGTTGTTGGAATCATAATCTTTTTCATTAAGAAGAATAATAAACTTTAGTGTTTTACATTTATCTCTTACCTTCATCACTTTGTTAAGCTGAAACTTTGTTGAAACGATTATAATTTTTGATTCAGAGTTATTTAGAATAAATTCAACAGATTCAGCAGTAAGCGAAGGATATAATGGAACATCGACAGCCCCGAGACTTAGAATAGCCATGTCACTGTAAACCCATTCAGGCCGGTTTTCTGAAATTATTGCTACCTTATCATCTTTCTTAATACCTAACGAAGCTAACCCAAATGCAAACGCATCTGTTTCTTCTTTTAACTGATCGTAAGATATACCAACATACTTGCCATCAACTTTATGTTTAATTACATAATTATTTGTTTCTTTACTGTACTCTTCAGTAAGATATTGATAAAGACGGGGTATAGTGGTTAAATAATCGAATGCTGCCATTTATTACCTCACTTTTTTTTATTTGATTTAGCCCTCTGAAAACCAGTCATTAGTTTTAGATATTTTTTCTTAATAAATGAAATTTCATTATTAACATAAAATTCTTTTTGATTTATTGTCATCAAATAATACTACGCTCAAATTACTATCAAAAACAATAATTGCAAAAAGAAAATACAATAAGCGATAGATTTTTTTTTCTCAGGGTATAAATAAAATTTATAGCATTTGAAATCTGAAAATTCAGATAATAGTTTTAAAATTATCACCTGATTCATGTCCAAATCTAAATTGCTAATCCCGCTTAAAAGCATTAATTTTTACACTACATTTAATAAATTTGAGGAGAATCATGTCAAATGCATATTTCAAAGTTCCGCATCCAATAAATGAACCAGTTAAATCATATAAACCAGGCAGCCCGGAGAGGGAAGAATTAAAGAAAAAATTATCCGAACTTAAATCTAAACAAATAGAAGTTCCGCTTATTATCGGTGGTGAAGAAGTAAAAACCGGCAATACAGAAAAAATGGTAATGCCGCACAATCATAGTCATGTGTTGGGAGTTTATCATAAAGCCGGGAAAAAAGAAGTTGAAATGGCTGTTGAAGCAGCACTAAAAACAAGAAAAGAATGGGCAGAAATGCCATGGGAACATAGAGTTGCAGTATTCTTAAAAATTGCTGATTTATTAGCTGGTCCTTGGAGAGCAACAATAAATGCTGCTACAATGCTTGGACAATCGAAAACTGTTTATCAGGCTGAGATTGATTCGGCTGCAGAGTTAATCGATTTCTTCAGATTTAACAGTTACTATATGGCTCAACTTATGCAGGAACAACCATATTCTGGAAGTGGAATGTGGAATCGTTCAGAATACCGTCCATTAGAAGGATTTATTTTTGCAGTAACACCGTTTAACTTTACTTCAATTGCTGGTAATCTGCCAACTGCTCCGGCACTTGTTGGCAATGTTAGTTTATGGAAACCAGCATCAAGTTCTGTTTACTCTGCTTACTGGCTGATGAAATTATTTGAAGAAGCCGGATTACCAAAAGGTGTAATTAATTTTGTTCCAGGTTCAGGTGGACAGGTTGGAACACCGGCATTTACAAATCCAAATCTTGCAGGAGTGCATTTTACCGGTTCTACTGAAGTCTTCCAGAATATGTGGAAAACAATTTCTGATAATCTTAAGAATATGAAATATTATCCGAGAATTGTTGGTGAAACCGGTGGAAAGGATTTTATTTTTGTTCATAATTCTGCGGATGTTGATGCCTTAGTTGTTGCGGCTTTAAGAGGAGCATTTGAATTCCAGGGACAAAAATGTTCAGCTGCTTCAAGGATGTATATACCAAAATCTTTATGGAAGGAATTTAAGGAAAAATTTGTTGCAGAGGTTGGTAAAATTAAAATGGGCGATGTAGAAGACTTTACTAATTTTATGTCTGCTGTTATCGATAAAGGTGCATTTAAATCAATAACTGATTACATCAAATATGCAAAAGATTCAAAAGAAGCTGAGATAATAACAGGCGGTAATTTTGATGACTCAAAAGGATATTTTATTGAGCCGACCACTATCGTAACAACCAATCCTAAATTTAAAACTATGGAAGAAGAAATCTTTGGTCCTGTTTTAACTATTTATGTATATGAAGATAATAAATTAGAAGAGACATTAACTCTTTGCGATGAAACTTCTCCCTATGCTTTAACCGGTGCAATCTTTGCTCAGGATAGAAATGCAGTTGTTAAGATGTCGGATAGATTAAGAAACTCCGCAGGTAATTTTTATATAAATGATAAACCAACCGGTGCAGTTGTTGGTCAACAGCCATTTGGCGGCGGTAGAGCTTCTGGTACAAATGATAAAGCCGGAAGTGCAATGAACATTTTAAGATGGATGACTGCAAGAACAATTAAAGAAACATTTGATCCGCCAAAAGATTGGCGTTATCCGTTTATGAGTGATAAATAATAAAATAGTTTTTCGTATCACAGACTTTAGTCTGTGACTACAAATTATAAAAATTTAAAAGCTCAGATTAAAATCTGAGCTACGATATTTATAAATCAAAAATCGTAAGGACGTTAAATGAAAATTCACGAATATCAGGCAAAAGAAACACTAAAGAAATTTGGTGTTCCTGTTCAGGATGGTATTGCTATTAAAAGTATGTTAGAGTTTGATGATGCAATTGCAGCATTACAACAGCGTGGAATAAATCAATTTGTGGTTAAATCGCAAATCCACGCCGGCGGCAGAGGTAAAGGAAAAGTTTATGATATTAATGACAAAGACAATTTAGTTCTGGAAGGCGGAGTAAAGTTTACAACCTCGCCTGAAAAAGCAGCAGAATATGCTGAAAAAATTCTTGGCAATATTCTTGTTACTCATCAATCTGGTCCGGAAGGTAAGGTTGTTAAAACTTTATATTTAACCGAAGGATTGGATTATAAAAAGGAATTGTATTTAGGAATTCTTTTGGATCGCTCAGTTTCAAAAAATGTAATCATGGTTTCCACTGAAGGCGGAGTTGAAATAGAAAAAGTTGCCGAGGAAACTCCGGAGAAAATTATTAAAGAATGGATTGAACCCGGAGTTGGTCTGCAAGCATATCAGGCACGCAAATTAGCTTTTGCATTAGGCTTGCAAGGAAATGCATTCAAAAGTTTTATACCATTCATAAGATCTCTTTATAAAGCTTATGAAGCAACAGATGCATCATTGCTGGAAATAAATCCATTGGTAATTACAAATGATGATCGGGTTGTAGCACTTGATGCAAAAATGAATTTTGATGACAATGCACTCTACCGTCATCCTGAAATCTTAGAATACAGAGACCTTGATGAAGAAGACCCGCTTGAAATTGAAGCATCAAAATATAATCTTAACTATATAAAGCTTGATGGAAATGTTGGATGTATGGTTAATGGTGCTGGACTTGCAATGGCAACAATGGATATTATTAAACTTGCAGGCGGTGAACCAGCTAATTTTCTGGATGTAGGCGGCGGCGCAAATAAAGAAACTGTTGCTAACGGATTTAAGATTATACTTTCTGATCCGAATGTTAAAGCAATATTGATTAATATTTTTGGCGGAATCGTTCGTTGCGACCGTGTGGCACAAGGTGTAATTGATGCAGCAACAGAAATGGATGTGAAAGTTCCTATTGTAGTAAGACTTGAAGGAACAAATGCAGAAGAAGCTGCCGATTTGCTTGATCAATCTTCTCTGCATTTTGAAGTAGCTAAAAGTTTGCAAGATGCAGCAGAAAAAGTTACCGCAGTTCTTAGAACTAATTAATTGTTATAACTTAACTCAGATATTCTTTTAAAATATATTTTGTAATATCATAAGAGTATCTGAGTTTTTTGCATCAATAAAAATTTATATTAGATAAAAGAAATCCCTTTCTTGATTTTTTATTTTAAGTAAGAGATTTTATCAGAAATAATTGTCAAATAGGAGAACTTAATGTCAATTTTTGATTCTGATCATTCAGATGATGAATTTGAATTGCCAGAGCAGGATTTGGATGAGGAGTTGAAGTACTGTAAATCCATTTTGGAAAGCGGTTATGTTTATGATTCAATAGAACGCATTGATGAGCTTGTTCAGAATTGTATCGACTATGATCGTTTGGAAGATGCACTTTATCTGCTTGAAAAATTAATTGAGATTTTTCCATATAACTCGGAGTATTGGTTAAAAAAGGGGATAGTATTAAATGGACTGTTCAAGTTTAGTGAAGCACTGCTTGCTTATGAACAATCTCTTTCATTAAATCCAAATGATATCGAAACTTTGATTGATAAAGCTGCCGCAGAAGAGAATTTGGGAATGCTAAATCAGGCACAGGAAACTTTAGAAAGAGTTTTAGAACTTGATCCTGAAAATGATGATGCTTTGTTTACAATTGGTTTATTGTTCCAAAGAAAATCTAAACTAAGAGAAGCTATATTGTATTTTAAGAAAGTTGCTGATCGTGATCCGAATTATGCTGAGGTATATTATGAATTAGGATTTTGCTATGAGAATACCGCACAATTAGACAAAGCACTTGATGCTTATGATAAATTTTTGGATTTGGATCCTTATAATGCAAACGGCTGGTACAACCGAGGTATTGTTTTAGTTAAGTTAAATAAAACAGAACAGGGGATTAATAGTTATGATCTTGCAATATCAATCAGAGATAACTTTGCAAGTGCTTGGTATAATAAAGGAAACGCATTGGCTGACCTCGGGCGATTAAATGAAGCAATAGACTGTTTTAAGAAGGCTTACGAAATAGATAAGAATGATGAAACTGCCGTTTACAACATTGCTAATATTTACGAAGAGCTTAATGATCTATCATCTGCAGTTAAATATTATACAGAGTCAATAAAAATTAACGATGAATATTATGATGCTTATCTTTCCCGCGGGTTCTGTTATGATTCAATGGGTAAATATCAGTTAGCTTTACGCGATTTTAATAAAGCAATATCTCTTTCAAAAGACAGCGCTGAAGCCTGGTTTGCAAAAGCAGACCTTGAATACTCTATCGGACAGGTTAGAGAAAGCATTTATAGCTATAGAGAAGCGGCACGGCTTGAACCAGATAATTATGAGCTATGGTTTAATCTTGCTGAAACTTATTTTGAACTTGGTGAATGGCTCGAAGCATTAAAAGCTTTTGATGAATGTATCAGAATTAAGCCGGAAGATGCAGCATCGTACTATAATAAAGCTAAAGCCAATTTTGTTTTAAGCAGAACAAAAGAAGCAATTGAATGCTTAAAGACTGCTTTTATGTATGATCCGTCTATCAGAACTGAGTTTGAGAAGGAGTATCCTGAAATTAAATCATCAAAACTTTTTAGAAGACTTCTTGGTGAAATATAGTTAGAGATATTATTTTTGGATATGCAAAATTCATTTTATACTAATGTTGAATTAATTGGCCTGCTTGGTTTTCCAATCAAACAGAGTTTCTCACCATTTGTACATAATATAGCTGCTGAGCTGACCGGCACAAAATTGATTTATCTTCCATTTGAAGTTCATTCAAGCAATTTGAAAAATGCTGTTAAAGGAATTACCGCTTTAGGTATAAGAGGTTTTAATGTTACCGTACCGCATAAAGTAGCAGTTACTGACTTTATGAATAAACTTTCCGAAGAAGCTTCAGTAACTGGCTCGGTAAATACTGTTGTTAATGAACTAGGAAAACTAATTGGTTATAATACAGATGTCTATGGGATAAACGAATCATTGCAAATCTATAAATCCCAAATTACTTCCAATGATGTATGTGTGATTGGTGCTGGCGGTGCAGCAAGATCAGTAGTTTATACTTTAATACGAAATTTTAAACCTAAGAAAATCTATCTTGTTAATCGTACAGAAGAACATTCAGAATCATTGAGACAGCATTTCAAATCCAAGATGCGTTATGATTCGGTAATTACAAATGAACTGCAGCAGCCTGATTTGTTACCGATAATCAATAATTGTTCACTTGTGGTTAATTGTACATCAGTTGGTATGTTTCCGGATGTCGATGATTCTATTTTTAATAATCCACAGCTTTTTGTTAAAAATCAGATCGTCTTCGATATTGTTTATAATCCAGTCAAGACAAAATTTCTGCAGATTGCTGAGTCCTCAGGTGCTATTACTATAAATGGACTGAAGATGTTTGTGCTTCAGGCTGCCAAATCATTTAATCACTGGACCGGGGTAGAGTTTCCGATTGATAAAGTTTATAAGTCGTTATTGCTATATGTTAGTAAATAGTTAAGTGTATGTTAACTAATATCTGAAGAGTCCCGAACAAAGTGCAACTTCAATTTCTTGGTTTGTTTTTTCTAGCTAGCTCCCTCAATAAAATACTATGTTCAATGATTCCTTTAACATCATCCTGAGTGTATTCAATTGTTCCGTAACTTTTTGTTCTTTCTGCTTCAAGAATTTCATTCCCATCAAAATAAATTGAACCTCTTATCTGGAACTTATTTATTTTATTTGTTGAGTCAATTATTCTGTAAATTCCGTTCTCAGTATAATAGATCAGTTCATTGTTTTTATAGAAATAACTATTTGCTGATGTACCCCAATTACCAATACTAAGGTCTTCATTAATAAAAACCAGTTCATCTTCAAGGAAATAAGATCTGAAGATTGATCTTTTTTCTTTAATTACTTTAATAGTATTAAAACCATCTTCATATTTAACTGTGTTTGATATTTTCTGGACATAAGTTTTGTAATTCAGAAGTTTTTCATCTTTACTTGCACAAGCAATAAAAATTAAGAGCGGTAAAAATAGAACTATTGATTTCTTTGTCATCACTTGGAAAAAATTTTATAAAAGCTAAATAAAGCTAATCCTTCTTTATTAAATTAACAATTAAATGATGTTTCTCTTGAAATTATCACAAGCTGTAGAAAGACGAGTCTGGTCTGAGGGTCTTTGGTCTAATACAAATCTGTTTAGCTGGTCGTTTCTTGGCTCCGGAGTTAAACCCTTATGACAATCTGAGATAATAGAATCCGGATTTTTACAATTTTATGACTTTCTTCATTTTGCAGCAAAACCCAAGCCTTCTGTTTGCTTTTTCACTTCAATTATCTTTGAACTACCACTAAAGATTTATTTATTCCTCCCGATAATTCTATATATCATTTTAATAAATATTAAATAATAGAATGGTTGAATTGATTAGCTGAAGTAAATTGATGAGAAAACTGAGTGAAATTTTAAGAGATGTAATCTTTCTCGCTAATTGTAAAGATAATAATCCAGTTGAGCCTCAAAATACTCTTAGCGTTAAATTTCAGAAAATTATTGACTCACTTTATAGTGGATCCGGAATTTCAACAAGGTAATCTGATTTGTTTTTATAAATGCTTTTAAACTTGACAAAAAATTAATTAATGTAATTAAAAATATGAGAGAGAAAATGAAAAAATATCTATTAAATAGTTTTGCTATTGCAATTGTATTGCTGGTGTTAGTCTCCTGTGAAAATAACCAGCCTGTTGAACCAAACATCTCGGAAAATCAAATACTAATTGATAAGATGAAAGCGGCTGCGGATTCGATTATTGAAAATACTCATGTTCCGGGATTAGTTGCCTTGGTTGTAGATCATCAGAAGGGAATCGACTGGATTTATGAAGCGGGATTAAGTAATATTCCAGAAAAATTACCGATGAATCGTGAGTATATCTTCCGAATTGGAAGCAATACAAAAACTTTTGTAATTACAGTTTTATTACAGCTTGTAGATGAAAAAAAATTATCTCTTGATGATAAACTATCAAAGTATTTCCCGGAGTATCCAATGTCTGATGTAATAACTATTGATATGCTTGCAAATATGACATCAGGAATTTATAACTTTACCAATGATGAGAATTTTTGGACCACAGTAGCAAATGATCCTCAAAAAATATGGACTCCAAAAGAATTAACAGATTGGGGCTTTAGTTTTGAATTAAATTTTTCACCAGGTTCAAAATGGGAGTATTCAAACACCAATACAATTATTATCGGAAGAATAATTGAAACTGTAACAGGTAATAGTTTAGAGAGCGAAATAAAAGACAGAATAATTCAACCTTTGCAGCTTAATAATACCGGACTTCTGACTTCCGGATTAGATTTTCCAGAACCTCATCCAAGAGGATATTATAACGGAGAATATGAACCGGGAGATGATTTAACAGCATTTAATGACATTTCCTGGGCGTGGGCTGCAGGTTCAGTTTATTCTAAACCGCGTGAATTACAAAAATATGTTGAGGCTATGGTAGGCGGCGGATTGGTTTCTGCGTCAACTCAGCAAAGAAGATTGAACGATTTAAAATATATTACCGAGAATACTTATTACGGTCTTGGTATATTGAAAAGAGGAAGCTTTTACGGACATAATGGAGCGCTAATTGGTTTTTCGTCGTCTATGTATCATAGCAATTTGAGAAATGCAACCATTATTATTTATTTCAATGGGTTTCTCCCAGAAAAAGCTGATTTATTGTTTTTTAAAATAGTTAATATTCTTTATGGTAAAGATTATTAGAAGACATTTCCAAATATGATCAGAATATTTCATTGGTATTGATTGTAGAGATAGCAGATTATTTAGATAATCAATTGCAAACTTAGGGTTCTTAAAAGATTTAAGTTTAAGCTCAAGTTTATAAGCATCTGATTTAGAATTGCAATTAACTGCCTTTATAATCTTCCAAGGTCCTTTGTTTTTAGTGAATTTATTTCTGTTGGAATTATGCCTGAGTAATCTATCTTCTAAATTATTGGTATGTCCAATGTAATGAAGATCAGAACTCTCAGAGTAGATTATATAAACGGAATAGTTCATAAAAGAAATCCTGATAAATAAATCAATCAGGAAAAAAGTTTGTGGGCGCTCACGGATTTGAACCGCGGACCCCTCCGATTATATCGGAGTGCTCTGAACCAGATTATTTAGATAATCAATTGCAAACTTAGGGTTCTTAAAAGATTTAAGTTTAAGCTCAAGTTTATAAGCATCTGATTTAGAATTGCAATTAACTGCCTTTATAATCTTCCAAGGTCCTTTGTTTTTAGTGAATTTATTTCTGTTGGAATTATGCCTGAGTAATCTATCTTCTAAATTATTGGTATGTCCAATGTAATGAAGATCAGAACTCTCAGAGTAGATTATATAAACGGAATAGTTCATAAAAGAAATCCTGATAAATAAATCAATCAGGAAAAAAGTTTGTGGGCGCTCACGGATTTGAACCGCGGACCCCTCCGATTATATCGGAGTGCTCTGAACCAGATTATTTAGATAATCAATTGCAAACTTAGGGTTCTTAAAAGATTTAAGTTTAAGCTCAAGTTTATAAGCATCTGATTTAGAATTGCAATTAACTGCCTTTATAATCTTCCAAGGTCCTTTGTTT